>Ga0307517_10001374_pt1 | contig 40916 bp, 46 predicted proteins | sample 23_EM_MG_FD_194515 | JGI IMG/M metagenome (GOLD analysis project Ga0307517, IMG submission 194515) | Populus trichocarpa ectomycorrhiza microbial communities from riparian zone in the Pacific Northwest, United States - 23_EM | ecosystem: Host-associated > Plants > Roots > Unclassified | place...
ACTTCGCGTTGCGATAATGGATCTTGCTCGGTCCAACGGCGGTCATCTCCGTCATGTGAGGAACGGTAAACCGACTCGGGACTGTGGATGGGAACAGACAATGAGGCCGTGCCGCCGGTAGGACTCCGATCGTCGGTTTACCCACCACAAAGCATGGATTGTGTCCAAACATCTAATGTTTCACTCTCCACAATGGGTTTTGGGTGTGAATTGCGTCTGAAAATCGGTGTCGGGACGCGGCTCGCGTCGGCAACGCCCCCGTTCCAGTTGCTTGTCGCGCTGTGATCGGAATCGGCTTGTTATTCTCTATTTGGTCGGCGGCTACTTCCGTCGTTCCTTGTCTCCGGCAGCCACCGTGTCTCATCTGCGCTCTACGAGCGGTCTCGAGAAAACCGGAGGCGGAGCACCATGAGGTGTTTCATTGGTCAACCTTTTACCTTTGAAATGTTCACTGACACCACCATGAGGGTTTGGACAACGATAGACCCCGAGATACCATCTATTGTCAGATCATCCGTACCCAAGAGACAATAGACCACGTCCTCCCTTTCGAACGACCAATCACCTGCCCCATTGATCCTTGGTCTATACGCGTATCGCTTGTTCCAAGCAAGAATACCGACGGCAGTGATCCCCATGCATGGCTTCTGTCACTGCCCAAGGCTTAGGTGTCAATTCCATCCCTACGGGACATCACAGAAGATCTCCGATTGTTCTTCCATCGTTTTGTGCGTTAAGGTTCGTAGGTTTTACATCGCATCTTTTGGGTGCTTAATCTCGGATCGACCCCCGCCTTAGGAACAATAAGGGGTTGACTCCTAGCGAAACACCAATTTGTTTTTGCCGCCTTCCGGGTGTGGGAGAGCAAGATCACCCCCAGTTCCGTTTTCACGATTTTTCTTTTTGTTGTCCTTGATCCTATCAGGTTTACGAAGGACGTCGGCGTGTGCTCATATATAACCCTCAATTGATCATCCGTCTCCCAACACCCAGACCCTTTTCTACATTCGTACTCCTTCGACTTTCGACGAGATGGACTTCTTATTGCGCCCTCTCTGGAGCATCTTCCTATTTCTCAAGGGTATCATCTTCCCTGCCACCTATGCTATCGAGGCAACCCCAAACCTCAACTTCTCGAACCTGGTCTCTCTTGACTCGTCACCGGCTACCAAGCAAGCTGACGACAATGAGAAGGCCCCGACTTACTTTATCATGCCTGACCTCGTTGGGGATTGCCCCTTCCCGCTCGGAAGGCATCCAAATGCCGACGAGCTGACGGCGGATTCCACCAAGTGGCTCGTGGACGGATGCCCCGAGCTGAGTCCAAAACGCAAGGAAGCACTGTGGGGCCTTCAGGTACGTAATTTCTTGTTCAACTTCTGGAGTGTGAACAGGACTCATCGTAATTCCAGGCCGGACTGTTGACGGCACGGTGTTACCCGTACTGCCCACCCGAGCGCATGCGCATTGTTGCCGATTTTCTCGGCTATCTCTTCCATCTCGACAACATCTCCGACGGAATGTTGACCAAGGAGACTGATCTCCTTGCTGACGCCGTCATGAACGCTCACTGGTTCACTGAGAAGTACATGCCAACCAAGAATCAACCGAAGGATGAAATCAGCGCTGGGAAGCTTGCTAGGGAGTGAGTTTATCCCACTGCGATCACCATTCTCACGCAGCACGTACTAATGGTTTTGCCCCTCCTCCCTTACAGTTATTGGTCCCGTTGCCTCAAGAACTGCAAGCCCGGCCCGGCACACCGTTTCCAGGAGACCCTCGAACAATTCTTCGAGTCTGTCAACCTCCAGGCTCAGGACCGTGACGCAAACCAGATCCCCGATCTGGAATCTTTCATCGACATCCGTCGTGACACCAGCGGCTGCAAGTCCACCTTCGACTTGATCGAGTACGCCTATGATCTCGACGTCCCTCAAGAGGTTCTCGAGCACCCCGTTATCGAGGCCTTGAAGCAAGGCTCGAACGATTTGGTCGCGTGGTCTAACGTGAGTTTTCCACCCCGTACACCATATGCCACAAATGCTCAACGCCTTATTTTTTAGGACATCTTCTCCTACAGCGTCGAACAGTCTCGTGGCGACGATACCCACAACCTCATCCCGATTTTCATGGCGCATCACGGTATGAACCTCCAAGAAGCTGTTGACAAGGTTGGAGAACTTTGCAAGAATACCATTGATGCATTCATCTCCAACCTCGAGCGCATTCCTGACTTCGGGGACGAGCGAGTCAACCGAGAGGTCAAGCTCTACGTCCAGGGACTCCAGGATTGGATCGTGGGTTCCTTGCACTGGAGCTTCGAAACAGAACGCTACTTTGGCAAGGACGGTCTGAAGGTCAAGGAGACACGTATCGTCAACCTCTTACCAAAGAGAGCCGAAGAGGATTAAATCCGCCTTCCCACACCCGTTTCATCACATCATTCGACCTTCGCGTCACTCCCTGTCATCCCCTTTACTCCCGGAGTTTTTTATTGTCCTCATGTATTGTTTCTGCTTCTACGCTCCTTTTCCCTTTTGTGCCTTACGGTCGCTCAGGAGACTGACCTTTTCGAGATTCTCATCAAGGCGCCTCATTGATTTTACTTGTACTATCACCCCCTCGTGGCCTAGACTACCTCTCTTTGTCAAGTGTCCCCCATCGGCTCATTGTGCTCCGCCCGCAATATACAATTGTCCTCACCAGTGATCCGTTCCTTTGCCGCTTTGAAAGCCGCTGTGAGTTGCCGAGGCTCGTGACATCAACGGACTGATCGGGAACGGCCGATCGACTCCACCAACAACCAGCTCGAGCTTGCCCTCAACGTTTCTTATCTCGAGTGCGATAACACATCTGGTCCCCCCACCTTTGAATATCTTCCTTAACCATGCCGGCCTCACGACGCGGGAGTGGCACTATCACTCTGCCAACCGGAGTGACACTCAACTACCACACCAGAACCAACGATGAAGAAGTTCTACCCCATGCCACCAAGAAGTGAGATCCCCAGTCGATACGATGTCCATCCTAGACTAATTGCGTCTCAACCAAACTCCAGGACGATGGCCGACCATCTGAGGAAGTTCGAGTCTCTGTACGGTCACTGTACTTCTCTGATCGGGATAGCGATTCACGACATCGATCGGGCCTAAAGGTTCACTTTGACTCCTCAGAGGATGAGGATGATCGTTGACGCATTTACCGAGGCCTTGGAGATCGGTCTGGAGAGTCCTGGCCAGGTCGTGGTGAGTGTGAACCGGCTTATCCTGTCATGACTCGCGCCCTTCGGCAGCGATGGTCGCTCACTCTTGGGGGGCTCGTTCAACATAGCCCATGATCCCCACTTTCGTGTTCGGATGGCCGAGTGGTCAAGAGACTGGCGAATATCTGGCACTTGACCTTGGTGCGCCCGCTCCACACCAGCGTCCCTGTGCGGGGATCTCACCAATGCTCAGGTGGAACCAACCTCCGCGTGTGTCTCGTGACTTTGCACGGAGGCGGAAAATTTGAGATCACGCAATCTAAATACCGATTGACCGAAGAACAAAAGCACGATGATGGTCAGAAACTCTTCGATTTTTGTGCAGAGTGTGTCAAGACCTTCATCGATTCCAACCTCGGTGACTCGGAGGAAATGATCAAGAGCGGAGTCAAACTCCCGTTGGGATTCACAGTATGTTTCAAATATCATCAGTCAGAGCTGCTAACACCTCGCTGATCGCCGAAACCAAAATTCAGTTCTCGTACCCATGCTCGTCCGTATCCCTCACCCAAAACTGGAGGTCACCGTTTCGAAGCGCTAACAATGTTCATTCAGGCAAGAGAGGATAGACCACGGATCCCTTATTCGTTGGACCAAAGGTTTCAGCGCGCCAAACACGGAAGGACGCGACGTGGCGGGGATGTTCCGACAAGCTTTGGAGGCTCAGGTGAGTCTCTGGAGCATCCTGTTGTACGAACCCTACTGAAAACGGTAATAGAACGTCCCTGTGGATCTTGTTGCTCTCACGTGCGATACCACGGGAACGCTGATCGCTTCTGCCTACGTCAGTCCCAAAACCAAGATTGCCGTGATTTTCGGTACTGGTTGCAACGCAGCCTATATGGAGACGGTCGGAGCGATACCTAAGCTGAAAGGTTACGGATTTGCGGATAACGCGGAGATCGCTATTAATTGCGAATGGGTATGGGGCTCATTCGTGCTTCGAAACACCTATGTCTAACATCTTGACCTCAGGGAGCTTTCGATTCGTTCAAGCATGAACACCTACCGCGCACGAAGTACGATATCATCGTAGATGAATCATCTAACAAGCCTGGAGAACAGGCTTTCGAGGTAGACTCCCCCACAAGTGTTACTCACTGTCCGCTGATGACAAACGTCAGAAACTCATCTCTGGAAGGTATCTAGGGGAGATCCTGCGTCTCGTCATCTGCGATTTGATCGACGAAGGTGTCCTCTTCCTGGGTCAGAATACATACAAGATCGAGATGGCTTACTCCTTCGACACTGCTTTCCTGTCCCTGATGGAAAGGTACGGCACCTTCAATGTTGTTGAACTTTGGACCTATATCGAGCTGCCCACCATAGTGACCCAACGGACGAGCTGTTGATGATTATTGGGATCTTCACGCACTTCTTCGCTCTTGAAACGACTCTCGCTGAGCGCCAGTTCTTCCGGGCACTGGCTAAACTGATCGGAAAACGTTCAGCGAGGCTAAGCGCTTGCGGAATTGCTGCGATTGTGAACAAGAAAGGTCTTTTGGATGATGGATGCTCCGTCGGTGCAGATGGTTCTTTGTACAACGTGCGCATTATGGTTTGAAAATACGTGTGGAAAATTGGCTTATCTCCGGCACAGAAATACCCAGGATTCGCAGATAGGGTGCATGAAGGACTCCAGGATGTCTTCGGGGACAAAGGAAAGTGAGTAGAAGTGATACAACATATCATGGCATTTGACTCAATACTTGGTTTACTTTCAGTAATATTGTAACTCACCACGCGGAGGATGGCAGTGGAATCGGGAGCGCGATCATTGCTGGTGAGTTGCCCACCTGTTCGTTGTACGTGGGCGTTTTCTGATCTTCGATGCCAGCGATGACGAAGAAGAGGAAGGAGGAAGGACTGTATCCAAACTACTAACGAAGCGAACCAATTTCCTACCCAAATTCATGGAAGGTCCGCTCTTGCAGCGTCGAGATGTAGAAAGTATGCGCATGCCTGTACCAGATATCCGTGTAAGACGTTTTTGAACCTACTAGATTGTGTGAATCACATGTATATAAGTACCTGTCCTCTGTCTTCCCAAACGCCGCTGGGGTACCCTTAACCCTGGATCCACCCATCCACTTCAACTCGTAGTTCCCTTGTGACAGTATGACGATTGCCCGCTCGGATCAGACTATCCCCCCATGATCCGCGCATGCTTTCTCGGTTCAAGGGGCGGTTTCGCCCCAGTTCACATACGCACACGCCGCTCAAGATGAGGTGCGTTCGCGAACCTTATCCTTTACAATTGACTCCGCGACGCGACGAAAGTGCGATGGGCGGATGGCCGCATGATTGGGCGTCTTGTGGAGAACTGGCTTGAACTTGAAGGGAGGAATGGAAGGTCTCCAATTGTCCACACATCTCAATTGCCGTAGTGCGAGGCCCGGGTTCTGACCATGCCCCAGCGGTGACAACGTTGAACGTTGAACCCCAGCACAGGCGAGTCGTGTCATCCCCGGCTCCGAAAGGTACGGTTCATTCCTAAACGCGTTTCGCATAAAGGGCGTCATGGAATTCATCCAGAGATCTCTTTTGCGCCTTTAACGTTCGCGCCCTTCGGCGTAGCATTGGGTAGCGTTAGATACGACCACCTCGGATATCGGATGGGGATCCCAGCCGGGTACCAAACATCGATGCCTGAAGCCCCCAAGCGGCAGCTTGGAAGGCGTAGATGCCGCAAAGTGGTATCTATGGCGAGGATCAACGCCGGATTTTGAACGTCCAACGTAACATCCGGCATCCACTGCACAACACTACGACTCTACGACTTAAACACCCTCTGGTACTCTTGACCATGCATTATACTTACTACGCGGCTAGCCATCAAGATCCCTACACCAGCCCTCGATGCGTTCGGTGTCCACCGTACCGCTCGTCATGACCCGCCGCCGTCGACGTTGCACTTGAAGGGATCAAACCCCTCGGACCAGCCGCTCACTACTACTGGCATTCGTACCCTCTGGGCTGCACTCCGTGTCCTGTCCGAGACTATGTAGAGATACACTGTTTCAACGAATATCATTTAGTTTTCCCACATGCCATCCGGGAACCGGTTTGCACCTCAGTTTCCGGTACCCGAACCGCGTCCCAGGGGATTTTGCTGATGAGGGGCACTCGATATGTGACATAACCACACCCCTTCAGCTTGATTCGGCACAGTGCGCGCCCATATCATCTGGTTGGAGCATCCATCACACTTTGCGCGTCGAAAAGAAGCACCCAGACCGGTTCTCTCCCCTACCATTGACTGGATTTACACCAACTCGTCCACTATTGCGACCGTCTTCTCGGATCAAACTGATCGCCCCCTCAGTGCAATGGATGGATATGAATCTTCGACGCGCGGGCGTGGGCTTCTGGCTTGGCGCTAGAATGCCGGGGTATAAAGCCAGGGAAGCACATCGGCGCCGTTTTCGCCCCAGACCTCTCGCGCCATGTCCTTCCAGCTCATCTGGGCTTTGGCTCTTGCCTCAACGTACCTAACTTACGTTGCAGCCCTCGGCTCTGAACCACTAGGTAGAGGACACGCGCCCCCTGATGAGCCCTTCTGGCTCGAAAAGATCAAGCATCAAGGCATCTCGGCCTACAACCCTGACCCCACTGGCTACAAGGTTTTCCGGAACGTCAAGGATTACGGTGCTGTCGGAGATGGTGTCACGGACGATACTCAGGCCATCCTGTAAGAGTTCTCTCTCTCTCTATTTTTATCCTGTGGCGACTCACAAACCCTGTCATACAGTCGCGCTATGTCCACCGGCTCTCGTTGCGGGGAAGGCTGCGGGAGTTCTACGACTTCCCCCGCCACCGTGTACTTCCCCCAGGGGTGCGTCCGATCTCATGCAAACAAACTCACATTATTGACACTGCCTCAGCACCTATCTTGTTACGGATTCCATCCCCCTTTATTATTACACAGAAGTCATTGGTGATGCTCGCAAGCTACCGACGATCCTTGCGGCTCCAACCTTCAATCCTACTGCCCTCGCTATCTTTGGTACGCCATCTCCTCGAAGTGGGGGAGGAATTCCCTGGCTCACTTTGTGAGCAGATGCCGACCCGTACATACCTAATGGGAACGGAGCTCAGTGGTACGTCAACCAAAATAATTTGTAAGTGACGTCTTCCCTTCAGGCGCCTTCGCTTCCTCACAAAACCCAAGCTTCCGTTCCGTCAAGAATTTGCGGTTCAACACCACTCTAGTCCCACCCGAAGTCGTGTACGTGTTCCATCATGATCATCCTTAACCCCAGCTCAATCGTCATCCAAATTCCAGGGCAACATGTATTCACTGGCAAGTCTCCCAAGCAACCTCCCTGTACAACCTCGTCTTCGAATTATCAACCGCCAATGGCACTCAGCATCGCGCCGTCCAGATGGAGAACGGAAGGTAAAATATCACCCCGCTTACGCGAACTGGCGGAACTAATCTCTAAATTGGATCTCCAGTGGTGGTTTTATGGGTGACCTCATCATTAACGGTGGAAACATTGCACTCGACGTCGGAAACCAGCAGTTTACCGTCCGAAACGTCACCGTAAACGGTTCGAACACCGCTGTCAGAATGGTGTGGAACTGGGGGTGGAATTTCCAGGGAATCACCATCAACAAGGCGCAGGTTGGATTCGAGGTCGATGTTAACACCGTTGGTGCAATCGCCATCATCGACGCTGTCGTGAGGGATACCCCCATCTTTTACCGAAATTCCAATGCCACCACTGGGTTCCAATCTTCCATCGTCCTCAACAACGTTCAGGCCACTAACGTTTCGACTATCGTCGGGATCGTAGGCGGTGAAACGATTCTTGCTGGCTCCACTGGTCGTATGCATATCGATACTTGGGTCCAAGGAAATGTCTATTCCGGTCACGATTCCGAAGGTTATACCCAGGATTACGTTGCATCTATCTCCAAAGACTGGAGCCTCCTCGAAAATGGCCGCATCTTCGGAAAGGGAAGGCCCATGTACGCGGATTACGATCTCGACCAAATCGTAAGCGTCAGGGACCACGGAGCCACGGGTGACGGTCATACAGACGATACTGCTGCCTTGCAGGAAGTCCTTGATAGGGTTTGTTCTGACCTTTCGTTATCACCTTCTCGGCATCTCACCTGGTTTCGGTAGTTTGCTGGGTGCAAGATCATTTTCTTCGACGCCGGTACCTACCTCGTCTCTGACACCCTAAAGATTCCAGCTGGAACTCGCATCTTCGGTGAAACCTGGGCCGTCATCGCCGGCACTGGAAGCAAGTTCGACGATATCGACAATCCAGAGGTCGTTGTTCAGGTTAGCAAGCCTGATTGTGAGGGCGTTGTTGAAATCGGAGGCATCATCTTCTCCGTGCGTGGCCCGAGTATGTTTTTCACCATTACCGTTCCGCAATCCAACTCTGACATGATTCTAAACCACAGCCGCTGGTGCTATCATCCTTGAATGGAACGCCCATTCAAAGACCAAGGGCGGCGCTGGAATGTGGGATTCCTATGTCCGCCTCGGAGGTACTGCTGGATCCGAGCTCCAATTACCCCAATGCCCAGCGACCGACGTTGGAAACCGTCAATGCTTCGCGGCCTTTTTGGCTGTCCACCTGACCCATCACTCCAATGCCTACTTCGAAGGAACTTGGATCTGGCTGGCTGACCACGACTTCGAGACCTTGAACAGTAACCAGACGACCATCTACTCCGGTCGTGGCCTTTTGTCCGAATCTCAAGGGCCCGTTTGGCTCATCGGAACTGGGTCCGAGCATCACGTTATTGTCAACTACAACATCGCCGGCGCTGCGAACCATTACATTGGCCTTCCACAAACCGAGTCTCCCTACTACCAACCCAACCCACCTCCCCCCGCTCCTCTCTTCACCACCATCTCAGAGTGGAAGGACCCATCTTTCGATGCCAACCAAACCTCCGCTTGGGGATTACACGTGACCAAATCCCGCGATATCCTCGTCTTCGGAGCTGGGTTGTACAGTTTCTTTATCGATTACAATTCCACCCTGTGCAGCGCAGCGGATCAACTCAACTGCCAATCAGAGATCCTCAATGTTGACTCCCGATCCGAGCTCAGTATCTACAGTTTGGCCACTGTTGGGACAACATACCAGTTGAGCATCGATTCTTCCCCTGTCATCCCCGCCGTCGGAAATGGGATCGGTTTCTCTCGAACCGTCACCGCTTGGACCCCATGGTGATAAACCAACATATTGAAGTAGGAGGAACCGGACATCTTTACGTAGGCACACCACTCGAGACTCTTTAGGTCACTCTCCATACCCCTGTATTTATTTTACAAACAAACCCACTCCTTTGCACTGAGTAGCGCGCGAAGCAGAGCCAAAAACCGTCGTGTAAACCTTGTGGTCGATCCTGAGTCAGCGTGCATGCCTCTCCACAGGTTGTGTTTGGGCCACTCAGGAGTTCCCTTGACTCTCATTGCGACGCTTGTTCAATTCTCAATTTACAACATTTTGTTAACGAATACGTTTACAGTATTTATTCCCATTCTGCGTTGTTAGAACTTTAGATCTTGGACAAGGAGATGCCAGCGTCGGCACCGCCCAAGCCCTCGACGAAGCGCTTTTCGGCCTCCTGGAAGTTGATGACGTTCCAAATGGCATTGAGATACTAAATCGCCCGTGTTAAAGGATTTGGTTAGCGGGCAACAAAGGGATAAAGCTCACATCGACCTTGACATTGAGGTACTGAAGGTAGAAGGCGTGCTCCCAGATGTCCACACCGATGATTGGGATCAAATTCAGGAGAGGGTCCTGGTTAGCACTCGTGGCGATCTCCAAACGCTTGGTGGCGGGGTTGAGTCCCTGATAACAAAAATATCCCGTTATCACTCCAACCCTATGTTTACTTAGCTCAGGGGCGGACTTACGAGCCAACCCCAACCAGAACCCTGGATAGCTGCGGTGGCGGTATTGAACTCCTTTTTGAGAGCATCCAAGGAACCGAAGTCCCTGGTGATGGCCTCGCTGAGAGGACCATCCTGCAATTTACCGCCGATTCCACCTTTGGTGCTGGCCTTGGCCAGGTTCTTCCAGAACAAGGAGTGGTTAATGTGGCCTACAACACGATAATGAAAAGGGGATCAGCGACACATTTTTGACACGCGATCGAGTCCGATAAGGCGTAAGCAATGATTAGAGTGAGGACACTGACCTCCACCATTGAATTTTAAGGCGGCCTGCAAGCCAATTCGCTCTTTGGCCGAGGAAGCCTTCTCGTAAGCCTGAGTCGCGGTGTTAAGGGTGTTGACGTAAGTCTGGTGGTGCTTCGTGTGGTGAAGCGTCATGATCTGCTTCGAGATGTAAGGCTCGAGAGCATCGTATTCGTACGGCAAGGGTGGCAAAGTGAAGGACATCTTGGCAGTCGGTGTTGGTGGTGGATGAAAGAGAATAGGGTTCAGGGAAGTGAATTGGTTTATAAGTAGTACCCACTGGGTTTTCTTATCTAATCGAACATCACGTGGTACACGGAGTAGAAATGATCACTCTGTTTCGTCATCATGGTTCCGACCAATTCCGACTGACACCACACGACCCCGCAGCAAAAAAATATCCCAGTCAAATAGAGATGGATAGAGTATTGCGAAGAGCGACAACCGTCTCCCTCTGAATCCGAGCGAAGTATTCCAGCAACTCCCGATTAGGTAACATAGAGTGTTCAACCGCCTGAGTGAGTTGTGTCCGGAGCTGTGCGAGATGGAATGGGCGGGTAGTATCAAGGTGAGAAACTAGGACGGAATGCCAGAGAGACAACGAAATATGAAAGGGAAATGGCCATTACTCGAAGGAAAATCTTTCTCCTTTGCGCAGTCTTCCCTGCGTCGCTAGAGGCTTCTTTGGCCGAGTGATTCTCCTCCATGAGTCCTGTGACCCTCGCCGCTTCGCTCAGAACGTCATCAGGGAGATCGGCGAGTTTCGCTAGCTGCAAGCCTAGAGGGAGTTTATCATTTGTCTGTGCAGGTTCAGGTAAAGATCTGGTAGAAACCATAGTGTCCAATGTCTCCCATCGTCCCATCCATGATTCTGTATGGTTAGGTTCAACGGGTTGGTCCTCGAGTTGGCGGTTGACACACCTATGATTAAACACCAGGCCGAATGATGCACCAGATGGCCGTGTGTTCTGGGAAGGGTTAGTGCCAGGCCTCGTGGGGATAAAATCGTTTAATGTACTTGAACTGAAAGGTGCATACTGGAGCAAACAATGGATTCAGCAGGGACCCTGTACGACCAAAATGGAAGTATACTTGACGGCTGTCGGCTGTCGCGAGAGTGAAAATGATAATTCATGGAAATGGCTTCCGGATACAGAAGGGTTATCGGATGGCCGCGTTTCCCGGTCGGAGGACGCACGTTGTGAAAAGCACGAAGCACTGGGAAACTACAATCAGACTCTTGATATCACGGGGAAAAGGACCGCTGACTCTCGACTTGATCAGGGTCTCCGCTATAGCATGCGCGATCCCGACTCCTTCCTCTGGAGAGGTTCCTCTTCCCACCTCATCCATCAACACCAAAGATCTAGGGGTCACAAGACCTACGGGGGAACGTAGAGGTACAATCAAAGCACAATGTTTGAGCACGTACCAAGTATCATTGCACAACTTGCCATCTCATTGGCAAACGTGCTCAAACTCTTCTCCATGTCGTCGTCGTTTGAAAGTCGTGAGAGTAGGAAATCGTGTGCTCTGCACGAACATTAGCTTGTGTAATCGACATACTGGGTGATCCTCGTCACTCGCCTGAAGCTCGCATACTCCGCAGGAACGAAACATCCACACATCCCCATGATCGTCAACAGCCCAACCTGCCGGAGGTATGTACTCTTTCCTACACACGTTGACGTCCGGTACCGGAGCGATAAATATGATCTTTACCCCGCTGCCGCAGCGATACCGCATGAATCACGTACCTGACATACTGCGCCGAAAATCGAGACATCAGATAACAAGATGGGAGGACGCCAAGATAGTGGCAACAGGGCATAGGGGCATCACTCAACTTGGGACCACGAATCAACTGGAACGATGAAGAATCACAGCAGTACGTATCATTGGGCACCAAGGCTCCGGCAGTCTTTATGATACAAAGGATCGGATGGCGTCCAGCCTTGATCGCCAGCGTTCCAGTGAATTCTGGCCGCACTGTGTATGCATTTGAAGGATCGTCATTGATGTCAGCACGTGCAATTTAACTCAAGCCCACTTCCGAATGAAAAGGAGCAGGATGACTTGAATAGGAAAACGAACGAACCGAAATTGTGGACTAGACGCATCGATATCAGGGAGAAGGTCGACAGAACGTGGAGGCCCCGCCGTAATCATCGTCGATCGGACGTTTGAGGACCGAGGTTCGGAACACCGGAAAAGCAACCCAGAGCATACCGGTGAATAGAATAGATGACAACCTCTCGGAATGGGGTGGGAGATAAAGATGGTTGACTTACGGATGGAGGCATGGGCAAACGACCACAGCATATCAAGTAACGCAACCTAGGCCCGTGATCGATCAAGTTGTTGAGGTGTCACCAGACCAGGCTTACGGCTTCAGACGCCTTGTACAGTGCGCCTATATGGCCGATTATGCTGCCCACAAGCTCCCTAACGATCCTGCTAAAGCGCGTTAGATATTCCGGGGCAGAATGCATGGCGGCAAGAACAACTTGTCACTCAGAGACATCACTTCGTCCAATGCATCTTTCATCCTCGCATTTCGTTTTTTCTTTACGACCGAGAACAGTGATGAATACTACGATGGAGATGGCTCCTGATCCCAAGCGACAGACGCACCAAGTCCAAGGTTGAGAACGCAACTCTGCCCTTCTTCTCCGTGACGTTAATAAATTCTGTGGGGAGCTCACCCTCCACTTCTGATTTTCTCAATTGGAAGATGAAGCCACTGTCCTGGTAGACCAAAGTCAGCGGCAGCCCATGAACTTCTGACAGCTCTCGCCCAAGCTGGTAAATGTCGGCAACGTTCTCCTTAAACGTCTCTCGTGCGACGTCGAGTAACCGATTGAAATTCGCCTCAAGGTTGTACTCTTTAGTCATATGTACACTACACACACGAGCGCATGGAGGACTAACCTTGACCGCAAACACTCTGACCGTGACCGCACCGATACCCGTCTGCGGACGCTGTTTCAAAGGCACGAAAGCAGGGGTGGAAACACTTGACGTACCCTAGGAGGGCTCTGCACGTTTTCTTCGTTAAGGCTGCTGGCTATCAACGAATCTATGACCTCGATCCGTTTGTCGCTGATCATCTACCCAGACGGTCGAGAATAAATTGTATGGTCGTCAAGGGGAGGACCCACGACAGAAATTATTTGCAATAACGTCGATGATGCACCATTAAGGGAACTCTGCAGATCAGGTAGATTTCTGACGATATGACGAAGCTGCAGCATCTGCGTTATACGCGTAACAATTGGGGTGGATGACCCCGCCGGGGCCTGGGGGTCGCAGGCGATGAACTATGGGAACCTGAGCCGCGGATCGGAAGGGAAGGAAGTAGTACTCGCTGAAGCGATTAGTTTGTCTAGGTCGTGTTTTGTGAGCATCTTGAGCGCTGATCGGACCTCGTTGAACATGTCTTCGGAACGTATGAGTTCTGAAGAGTATCAGTGAAATTAAACACGCGGAGGACGCATATATCCGACCCTCAACTGCGTCGAGCCTGTCGTTTATGGATTTTTCTGTTGTGAGTGGCGATATTATATTAACTTTAAGAAGTCGAGCCGCCATGGGGGTGAACGTGTGGTTAATGACGCTGAAACGTTAGGTTTAGCTTTGCCCATAGCCCTGCTCTTCATGGCATCACGTACCCAAACAAAGAGTGGTTCGATTTACGGCCACCCATGCTGCCTACAAGCTCGAGATTCCGAATTGTCTCGGGGTCGATCATCATGGTTCCCTCTACAGGGATGTAACGGATACTCAAAGATCCGGCTGAGTACCGGACATTGAGTTTCATCTCCGAGTACTTGAGAAGAGCACATAAAGCTGAAAGGGCATAATATCTGCAGTTTTGTTTTTAGTCCAGGCGCATACACGAAGGTCACAAACAACCCAACTTGGTAGAAGCCGAAAGAAGGGTAGTGGACCTTTCTTCGTCGTCCAAAGCAAGTTGTGTGATGAACTGGAGCCCTGAATGAACTCCATAAGCGACGGATGGGAGTCCCGGCTCGGGTCAGAAGACCCACCGACAGTCTCGTTCCAGTATTTCCTCTTTACGGGTTCAATAGGAACATCTTCAAAGTCACCCTCGATACAGTCTATCAGCAGGGACGTCTTAACATCAGATGACGAGTGTGGAGGGATAAAAGTGTTGGGGACGAGGACGAGAGACGGATAGTATATATGCATTTGGTGTAGTGTCCTGACGTATGTGGGCGAGTCTGAAAGCTGGATTTTAAGAGTGGGATGAATGGTTATGACCCGGTTTTATCGGAGGGAGCTCGGAGCAGATGCGTACCTGAACCATCGTCGCTCTGCCTGTTTCTGGGTTCAAAGTTGCGATCCCAATTTCACGCGATATACCGCGACCTTCGAGAAGTGCAACGATGGAATGACCCTCGGGACGCGACGAAGCGGCCGTTAGGGGCCTGGCCGAGGTTGGACGCAGGTGGGGAGTCGTTACGGGGGCGGATATCGGTCTTCTTGACATCGTTGTCGATCAACGGAGCGTGGGGAAACTGCGGGACCAGCTGGGTGATCTTGTCGACGACCGCACCGCCCGCTTCTCGCATCCTCGCACACTTGAACCGACAAAAAGGCTGCCGGTCATGCACGGTCCTAAATACAAGAATATAGGGGGAAGCCGCCTCCTAAGAGATAAACTGGCAAGTCCAAATCCTCCGATTCGTCCTTATCTCCTTGTGCGGAACGAGATGCAGTCGACCACGTCGTCGAACATCGCTGGAAAGAGACTTAGATGTAGCCTCTTCACCTCCAAACCTCACCTGGGAGGGGGCTTGAGTATGGCGAAAGATGTGCATCCGTCTGATGCCCCTGTTGGCATTCCTGTCTCTTCTCCTTCCTTGCCAAACAGAGGTCCTCGATGTCTTCGTGGCTCATCAGAACCTTCTGACACCCTCCACTACAGGAAATATCGGTTTGCAACCCTCCCGTACTTTATCAATCCACTACCAGATCTTGACGTCACTCACAGGTCATGCAAGACTGCAGAGACTGGCTGGCGAGCCGCACCTAACCTCCAACAGGTATAACGTTGCATTCGTAAGTCACCTCCCTCACGACATGATCTCTCGGGCAACCGACCGATCCCGTGTCATCAGACCATGTTTTTCATCGTACGTTGGACGCCTCGATCCTTCATCATACCCGCTCCTTCGTTCAGCCGTACTGCCTCTTTGAATCCCCCGTCAAGTACGTACAAACCGTCTTTGAGCCCTCCAAGCCAGGCCCACACATAAACATATAGCTTCGTCCTAAAGAAACCACCGTCAAGGCACGTGTTCCGATTTTCTACAGCTCTAAATCTCATACTCATCAATGGCACCTTAGACGATTGCCAGGAACCACCGTAAGTTCGATTCCCTCTGTGCTTTGTAATGATATTCAAGTCATTTTCCGCCCCCAGACATTGTGGGAGTCGTAATGTAAGTCGATTATCCCCGGCCCCTAAGTTCATTAAACCTCACACCATCCAGGTTATCAATGGGTTTTTTATCAGGTTTGTGGGGAAAATCTAGAGTTATTGATGTACTCTCGTTTTTCTCTTCGGTACACACAACTGGTTGAGGTCCGCGCCGGCCTTGGGGCAGCCGAGACTGGTCTATATTCAGGTGGCACGCTGGTCAGTTCCGACATCGAGTTGTGTTGTCCGAGAGTTTGGCTGACCTGATTGTTTCAAAGTTTGACGCTTTGGTACCCCACGTCATAAACTCCAGTGCCGTATTGGTTTGTTCTTTGGCGCGGCATCTGTGTCAGGTGGACCATCCGTCCCCACATCCAGATATTTCCGATCTAATCTCTATCCATCAGGCGCATTCTCTGGCTTCCTGACTTACGGCATTTCCTTCATGAGCGGTACCAGAGGGTATTTGGGGTGCTCCTCGATTCTCGCTCGTCTGCAAACCCACTCATCATTCACTTGTTTCAACTCACCGCGGCGATGTGCAACAGATTCTCGAGGGTTGTGGGTTGGAACCCTCGCATACCTAGGCGCATGTCTTCTCTCTTAATACAGACAAACCCAGGGCCGGATCAATTCGCTCTCAAGAGCAATGATGAGAGATTTCCTCTTGACTGCCAGGCTTTTGACTCCGGGAGAAAAGAACTTCATTTTCTGAACTAAATGTACGAAATGTGGATCATTTTAATTGGCCACATGACAGAAATCCAATCCCGAACTTTCTGCCAGAGCGCGATAATTTTTCCGTGGGAGAACAGGGATACTTCGGATTCCATCATATCAAGTTGGCCCTTCTCGGCTGGCGGGTAATGCGTGGAGTGTGTACCACACCAATGCGACGATGTTACTGGGCAACACACTCTCCAGGTTTGGTTCCGCATCCTGCTGCACCGCACCGCGGTCGGACCTCGCGAGTGATCCTACCTTCCGGCGGTCACCGGAATGGTTAATCAACCTTTTCCCCGGAGTCGCCTTCATTCCCATCGATCATCCGAGGGTGAGTGGCATCACAATGTCTGCCAGGCGGAACCGTCGCTGCTCGCCCTCGAGTTTCTCATATGTTTGGTTACTCGATCACCATTTCGAAGCTCCGAACGGTTCCACGTTACGTGTTTTCTAGTGGGTCCTTTTTGAGCCTGGTAGCAAGGCGATCAACGTAAGCCAACGACATTGTCCTGTGCTCCGTCCGCCATAGATGTAGCAATCGTGCTGTTATCCTTTGCTCACTATTCCGACAAGCTGAAGTTCCGTTAGCTATTCATTCTTTCCGGCCTTATTTTTTGCCTGGCTAGATCCTCCATCACTGTCAATGTTCCGGACGCGTCCAACGGCACAAGTAATTTGGGACCTTCCTCGTGTCGCCGGGTCGCCCGCCGCGTTCCTGGGCACTCTTGCCCGGTAAGGGTTAACCAAGCGAGTTATTTAATTTTTGATCGCTGATGATGGGTTCTTGGGGGCGTGCCTTTGGCATGAAATCATCATCGGCGCTTTCAGGAGGTCAGACGATAATCTGGCCAGACAGTGCAGGCGGGGGTGGGCATGGAATCGGAAACTTTTCTGGAGCAATCTCGTCAACCGTCTGCAGGTGCAAGACAGTCCGTGATGCATCATTGGACGTAAGCGTGATGAACCGCTTGGTTGCCGTTGGATGGTTCCCGCCCAGACCTTGAGCCTCTGATGTCATAGCCTTCTTTTGCGATCTAGATGGAATCGAATTGATGTTGTGGGTCGTGTTGCCGATTATCCTCTTTACGTACAAGCGAATCAATGCGCGAAGGGATGCTGTCATGAGAGAGCCAGGCGAGGGCGACCTGTAGTATTCTGATCACGAGCTGCGACGGATGGGTGATAGGGCACCGGATTTCCGCCATACGTTCTAACGTCAAGGGTCCCTTTCGGTTTTGGATCGGTCTCGAAGGCGCAATCCAGCACTTTGGCCTGCCATTCAGCGTTCCATCGGGGTAGCGCTGTGTCAGATGCTGCAACCGCGTGCCGGGTTAGGATTATACGAGCGAGAGGAGAGTCGAGAGCCGTTTATTAACCCTGCTTCATCATCTATTTTCTCTTGCTCTCTCCCCTCCATCCGTACTTGCCCTCCTGTCCTCTTTACCCGCTTGAAGAGAACCTGTACTATTTGTCCCCCTACACACACAAAATGGCCCCATACACCCCCGCCCAGGTCCAACTGCTTCCATCTTGGGATAATGGCCCATATTCTCCTGTGCTCGACGTCGACGACCGTTACCCGACACTTGAGCCATCCGAAGATCAATATAATGGTCCTTACCTTTCAAACGTCCTCCCGCCTTTGAGCGCAACCACCAGCCTCGTCCGATCACCCTCGCATCGGCATTCCTGGTCTTGCCACTCTTCGGACGAGCATCAGTGCTGCGATTCAGGCGCAGTGGGTGATTCTCCACAATACCGCCAGGTCCCGTACACAGAGGGTGATTACATTTATTCTCCGGACGGCTATCTCCCCTCCCAGCATGCACCCAACGACCAAGTTAGTCCCCCCACATCCCCGTTTCGGCCAGTTCGGTTGATGTTCGAGGCGATTTCTCTTCTGTTTAGTACTATTACTCCGAGGCCGTCCCACTGTCCGGTCCAAACTCTGTCGCGTTCCAAACCGACGAGAAGGATCCGTCCATTACGCTGCTTTACTCTAGAGGAAGGACAGTGGGAAGTCGGGAGGAGAGCTTCGAACCCTCATCTAGGTCTTCGAGCTCCATGTCCCATTCCCATTCGTCGCTCGATTCGGACGAGCCCACCTCACAACCACCTCCACCACCGCCGACTTCGAAGACGTCATCGAATCACCGGCGTGGCTCTTTATCCAAGGTCCAATGCACCTTCTCATACTACGAGCCATCGAGACATGCGGATGCCAAATCTCTATTGATGAAGCGTAAGCCAGCTATGGCTTGCCTGTTCTGCAGGATGAGGAAGATCGCATGTGCTCCTCCTGTTCCCCCAGAAACCCGATGCAAGTACGTTCCGATTTCCCTTCCCAGCTGATCTGTCTCCCCGCTCTGGTATCACATTGTACTAACCAACCTCACTATGACGCTCTTTGTTTGGCCGCACACCGCTTGTGATCTCTTACCTTGCGGTCTCTCTCTCCTCGGTCGGTCGTGTTGCACAGCCAATGCGCTAGACGTGAAATTACTTGTGAATACCCCAAGGAGTCGAAGAGGGGACAATATAGACGGCAACAATACCTAGAACGTGTCGGGAAGGAGGTAGCAGAGAAGATCGCTGAAGTCGAGAGACTCGCTGCCGATATTGAGCGCAGCGGGGGTGATGCCACCGAAGTGCGGGGTCACATCGGGGGCGGCCGCCCAGTTGGTGGGCGCAACCGTAGACTCTCGTCTGCTTCACAGCCATATTGATCAACTTCGGCGATGCTCTCCATGCGCCTCGCCCCATATCTTCAAAAAATTGCGATGAGGGATCGTCTTGATGACTTCGACGGCTTGACCCGATATTTGATTGTAAGTAGTTCAAACGGACATGTCTTATTTTCCCCCCTCTCCGCAACCATGTCTTCTCGTTCTCTCTGTCACTACGTCGGGGTATTTCATTCGTTTTGTGGGCTATTTTGTGTGTGTACAACAGGGCGGATAATGCACATTTACCTTCCCCAAACACGACATTTGTATCGATACTTGAACTCTGACGATGGTTTCCCTCATGAGCGCCCCTTGTCTCCCCAAGATTTCTATCAACCAGTGGCGGCATCTGAGGAAACTCTATTGCACAATCTTCCCATCATTCACGTTTCTGAGGATTTAACGCACGGGGTGGGGGAGGACCCCCTAATTTGACAGTGGGCCATTCACTGGAACAAAGATGTACACTCTTAAGCGCCATTACCCTACTGGTCGCGGCCATTTGGAGGAAACAAACGATCCCGGTGTTCGTTCGGCCCTTCGCCCCCATCAGACTGATCCAACGAACAGAAAAAGTCCGGGCGCATACTCCTTCGGGGGATGGGACGATAGACGGAAGACGGGTAGCTACGGCCAAACGATGGCGTGCAATGACCTGCTAAGCGAACCGGGTTCACCTTCCCCGCACACGGGCGTCCAAAATTTCCGTCGATTCGCTATGACGTAGGTTCCCCCGCAACGGTTCCTTGAGGGGTCCGCATTGAATGCCATGGCCGGAATTTGTAATCGGCCTCGTGGATTGTAGACGCGGAGGCTGTTTTAGTCGTGCGGTCTCGAGATCCGTTTTCATTCGACATCCGGGCTGGGAGAAACCAAATAGCAAGTGAAGTGGGAACGCGCAAGGAGGAATAGGCGTGTACGTGAGGACTGGGCATCATGGGTCACAGGGCCCTTTGTAAGAACTATAGAGACCGTAATCGATTCCCATCTGGAGCGTCCTCGAGAGGCATATACCCACACTCGGTCACCGTGCAGCGGACGGGGCTCTAGACTCCTCATATGCTGAGCCACACCTACCACGCCAGTCACATCTGCCCAGTAGAGACCCAACGTTCTGGCTCACAGAAGTTTCCCATCTGCCTGAAACCGAACTACGTCCAAACTCGAAATGTTAGGCATACCCCGGAAAGGCTGGAAATTGACAGGGGCCGGTTTCAAGTTGGAGGGGTTCTCGAACCTCAGACTGCTTTAATTACGGCCGACCAACACGGCATCCGAGTCCCCAACTATCTCCGCTGCCTCCATTTGGTAAGGAAAACGGAATAAAAGAGAGATCCGACGGACAAGAGATCAGCAGGAGTCCACGAAAGTAAACGCACCCGTGGGTAACCATTCTCTTGCTCTTTGGGGATCTATGTAGGGGGAACTGGGGACCCGGGGGATTGTCTCTCATAAATTCGGAAATGAAAGTCTAGCCTTATGCGTCTCGGATTCCAAAGAAAACGCTGTTCGACTCCAACTTCCGATCTGGTGCACTAGGAACGTGAGATCTCTGATAGAAAGTTGTGGGGGTGGCGGCAATATAAATCAGCATAGCCGCACACAACCGAAGGGGGTTGGTCTCGTTCGAGTCCCGTGTATGCCGTAGGCACCATATGGATAGTGGGGCCCCCGGATGAATTTTCAAGGAACCTTCGAGGAGAAATGTCTCGTCGATGGGCAGGGGGGGGGGATGTACTAGAGTCGGCCTAAGAAAACGGCCATCGCAGAATTGACAGAATTGAGATGGTGGAGTTTGGCGGAATTTGTTGGGGTGATGTACCTTCAGGCTGCAACGTTGCTTGGGGAGGGAAAGAACTGGCCGGTTTGAAGGGGTCCAGAACCAAACCGGATACTTCGCAGAACAAATCGCTGAGAGCATCGCGAGAGAGTGTGTCAGAGCCACGCGCCAAATCGCGTTCGCAGTCACCGACGTCAGAATGGTCATGGGACCGCTGGAGTTCGCGAACTTAGTTACCGAGGCACCGAGCACCGAGGGAATGATGGTCCCACGGGGCCGTCGCGCGGTTTGACGGGTGATTTGGCACCCAGATCTTGGATAACGAGAGGGATAACGAGAGGAACCGTGGTCGTGTGGCGCCCAGGATCGGCTGGGTGTCTCATCCGTCCAGTGCCGCTGGGGTTCACGTTCAACGACCACAATCAAACGCGAAGAGCGCCGAGCGAACACCAGTCGCCCGGCGAGCAGAACTATTCCAATCAAGCACCAGCGCCGGCGCCATGAATCGTGTCGGGCTTCGTAGGATACCAGATGCGTCGCTCTCTCGGCCGAGGAGGTAGCATGGGCTTCGGTTGAATGCGGCTGCAGTGCAGGGAAGAGTAAGCGTAGACGATGAAGGTATTACGCGGCCCGTTTGCACCATGGGGTGGCGACAGAAACAGGGCTACTGTAAGCGGAATGTCCGTACCGCCTTCGACGAGGTGGCACCCCCTCGATTTCGACCCAGCGAGGCCCCGAAGCACGCACGGAGATGAAAGAGGTCACGCTGTAGCTCAGACTCTACTCCGACCACTCATTGGATTCCATCCAACCTACGTGTCCTACGACCTCATGGCGCAAGTAAAATAGCTTCCATGACATCGATCAGGAGTCCCATCTCTCCCGACTTTGATGAAAATCTGGGGTAGGTTTGTATTGGATGTGTGGCGAAGACAAGCAGGCGAACTAAACCCTTTTTGTGTAGCCAATACACCCCGAGTGTTGGATGTTCAAGGCAAAGGCAAGAGTTGAGGAACAGTCTACCCGCATGCTCAAACAGTGTTCAGTTTGTTCTTCTAGAATTTGACTACAACGGGTAGCGAAGAGAAACAGGTGCCCGATTGTCCACCAAATAGAGGATATAAGAGACAAGGGGGAGAAACTACCTACCAAAGAAATAGGCGAACGAAGTATATGTAAAATAGGAGTATCCATGAAACGATGAATAACGAAAAAGAGTTCAAGTTGGAAATAGATACAGGTCCGGAAGTGATGAGGGCAATAAGTGAAGCTGTAAGTAATGGGGAGGGGGATACGACTGGGGGAATGAAATATTGACAGTGAGAAACGATCATGGCAAAGCGCGTCCAAATGGGTGACGATCCACATGTAAGGGGGAGGGGACAGAAAACAAGCACGAAAGCAGAGACAGGAAGTTCAGATGCGCCTTTGTCGAAAAAAAGGGCGGTATTTTCTGACGTGGTCATACGACTTGTACACAGGATGAGGCTAGTCGGGAGGCGGATCGTGACTGCGGCTGTGCCGTCGTCGTTGTCGTCGTCGTTGAAGGTTTTGGCGGTGACCGTGGTCGTCGAGGTGGATGAGCCTGCAGTGTGTGGGTGAAACGACAGAAGGAATCAGTCACAAAGCACAGAGACAATATCAAATGGGATGTGAAGAGCGCACATGTCGTGACATTATAAGCTTCGCCATAGAGATCGGTGGTCTCTGTTGTCGTGGTTGGTAGTATGGTATAGAATTCCCGTATCCTCGTGCTCCGGGGTCATTTTGTACAGGCCAAACGAGCTGGCGGTGGGTCTCGATGACAATCGAACGAGCGGCGCTGGCAATGGCTTCCTCTTCCTCTGTGTCTCTCCCTAACAATGCATCCACCCACCACCACCCTCTTCTGGGCGCAGTCGTTGGCAGGGATTGTGGCGCCGACTTTTCCGAGAGTTGGCTCTCTTCTTGGGACTCGCAGAGTTCCTTGCCCCCAATGGCCAACCCACACGAGGCGGAAGTGGTGCCCGCCTTGGGGAGGCGCAAGGACCTGACCACGTGTAGCATCAGGCAGAACAGGAACGCTGCGCATAGCAACAAGAGCTGGACGTAAGCGGGGTGAAATTCTGGGGGCGTCCAAGGACCTGAACTGCGCTCGAAGTCGACTGGTACGTGTGCGCGCACTTCGACCTGCCGTGGGATCATTTCGAGGGGGACCTTTGAGCCGTCTGGACCGAGACCTGGTGGAGAACCCGAGGGGAGGGGATTGCTTGAAGCTTCTGGTGCTGCAAGTTGATAAGGGGGTGATGACGGGTGAGGGACGGAGAAGAAGGGGGAACGATGGCGGTGGCAGTACTGGGGACCACCTCACACCGCTCGGCAAAACCGAGGCGAAGCGACTGATAGAATTCCCTTTTTAGGAAGTGCCATCAGAGACGGCAACCAATGCTTCCGGCCAGTGGCCCAACAAACACCCCGGGAGAGAGAGAGAGGAAGGGAGCTGCTGATGTCAACGAGAGCGGTCATAAAAGCAGGTTGCAATGGCCAGGGTGGGTCAGCAGAGCAAGTGACTCGTGGGCTAAGCCGTACATCCACCCTGCCCATCAACACCGCAGGACTCCCGATCTGATTCCAACGGTGTCACGGACAAAGCGAGCGATGAATTTCATTGTCAATGAGGTCAGGATGGTCTTCGTCCTTCACGTGAGCAGACAACAGAGAATTTTGATCGTAGGAACAACTCCGACGTGATCCATATGTACGTAGACGTCTTCGCTGTGTGAGTACTCATCCACTCCATGCCCCTCCCACGACCATATACGTGAGCAGTGATCGTCCCCCCTCTGGAATAGGGACCATCACCCGGGGAAAGATTAAGCCTCTTCACTAACCCTGGAATGATACACCGGTCTTGCTAGTCTCCGCCAATCCGCCGGCAGCAAAGCCTGTTCCTATAGAAAGGCCCCAGCAGATGATGAGTCACCCGAAACCGATTGGACAGATGAGCACAACTTTCGAACCTTCTCTCTTCAATTCCAGGATGTCCGTTCCAGCCTTAGCCTCGTGATCGCACACCACACATTGCTTCGAAGGGCCGACCAATTCATCCACACAGGTCTTGCAAACGACGTGGAAGCACAACTTCATCACTGGAATCGCGATAATCATGAGGCGATAATCTCATCAGCCGGTAAGAACACACTCACAGAATATTCTACTGCTGTTGGTCAGTTCCCTACGACACGAGGGGCAGATGGGGCTCTCCGTCGCTTCCACTTTTCGGGGGTTCAGCGGTTCTTCAGTGGGAGCAGTTGGTCTTGGCTGTTTATGCCACTGCAGGTCAACCGTGGATGGATAGGAAAACCTCACGCTAGTGAGGTCTTTCTTCCTAGAGACGTTTAGACGATGCAAGCATTTTGCAGCGAATGGCTTACGAAAGTTTGTGAGATGGGTTACCACCGCGGCAAGTCGTCTGCAACTTGATTTCTGTCAACGACCTCGGTGGCCCCCTTGAGGTGTAGGTGGGAGTGAGAGACGGTAACCAGAAGTCGGGGAGTTTGGCACGCAGAGCTTCAGCCTGTTCCTTCTCGAGTTGCAAGAGGGCATCGTCCTCAGCCTCACGAGTGAGACGTTCAACCTCGGTGGTGTCAAACTCGAACTTTCGTTTCTTCTCACGAACTACATGATGTGATCAATCGTTCTCGAGGAGATGCGATGCGGAGGGCGACCTACTGGGATCTATCGTCGAGGATGCGGCTGAACCGGGTGTCGGCGTGGAGCCTGCCGATTTGGTTGACAATCCCAGATGAGTTTTCTCAAAATCTTTCAAGACGCGTTCTCGGGCAGCCTCGACCACACGTTTCTTCTCTGCCTCGGCTTCTGCTTTCAAAGCGGCCAACTTGGCCTTCTGCTTCTTGATATCCCGGCTCTGTGAGACTTCAGAACTTCAGCATTCGAGTCGTGCGCGACATCCACGACAAGTCTCCATGGGCGTATAAAAACGAGCAACACACCCAAATCTGTGAAAACGCATTCGGTGCAGAATATGTGCCCTTCGCTGCAGGCTAATGGGGTGCGCGCACGTTCGAGGCAGAGGGAACATGCGTTGAACAGCCGCATCGATTCATTTCCGAGCCTTTGTCGTTTTGTTCCGTAGTCAAGTTTCTTGTACTCTGCATAGGAGAAGACTGAAGACGCGGTGTTGTTTTTGGAGTGTTTTGTCATGACGGTTAGAAGCTCAGTGACAAAGATTTCCGGGACAAGTCCCACGGGTGCTCACACCTCCGAACTCCGTAGTCGATCAGCTTAGACTCATCAGACCCCAGGGTTGGATCGCACTGTCAAAGATCGATTTTTCCCAAGACGGCCTGCTTATAATGAGAACTTGTGATGGGTCCATGTTCTGCTGGGATGTTTGTGAATGAGCCGGTGTACGATAGGGTTGAGAATTAGTAACATTCAATTGGTCTTCTCGCGACTATGTAGACCCCCAATCTAGATCCTATTCGGTGGTATCCACCGTCGGAGGACCCGGAGACCCCACGGCTTGGGGAAAAACCCTGTATCTAGGCGGCCATTGAGCCAATTAAAAACGGCAGGGGCATGGCCGTCCTGCCTCGGCGAACAGAGAAACTAAAAGAGAAAGGTCGAAGCGACGGAGAAAATGGTTGAATTCCTGACTCGAGGACGGGCGAAGCGGTATCGGGAAAACCAGTGTGGCCTAGTTGAAAACTGTGGGGTCTGATTTGGTTAGCTTGGAAAGTCCGCCGTGCGGTCGAGCCCAGTCGCGAACAGGCTCCCACGGAACCCACGATCCCTCCAGGCTGACAAGACCCCGAACGACGTCCCGGGAAGGCATCACTTTTAGTGGGTCAAACACGAAACCTGACACTGACTGTCATCGAGTCCGGACAGGGATGATTCGTGTACATCATCACCCTACAGGTGCTGTAACGGCATACGGGCAACGTCGGGGAACACCAAACAGCAGGAGGGCGTCAGACCGCATACATAATCCCTGTTCGCCGGGGATTTCTGTTGGGGTCAATGACGGCATTACCAAAGGCGCAAGTTGGGTTTGGTTTGACTACCTTGACACCTAACGTAGCCCAGACGACAAAGAGATGAATGGTATTCGTTCCGCGAGAGCTTCCACGCTAGTATATCATGGCAATCACTGTGTTCCCATGGTGAGTACGAGCGCTCGTCACGGCAATGCTTGGTGGAAGGGCCTGAACCCATACACGAAAACCCCTAGCCAATCCCGGTGGAGCAAGATCACCAACGACGATCATCGGATCCAAGACTATCACTCTTTGGCGAGCGTCGGGCGGGTCCGAAACGTGGGATGGTGTCGAGAGCTCGGTCTCTAAAAATTGAGAGAGAGACGTAACTGCCTATCCATAGAAGTCATGAACCACATGGGGTCAAATGACTCTAAGGATAAGAGGAAGACGTTGCCAAACAACCACTGAGTACATAGTGTGTTGGACGTTGCACGGAGATGATTTTTGCGCGGGCGACACCAAATAACACGTGTGTTCCAAGGAGGTGACGCGGGATCCTGAGAGTCCGGAGCACAGGACGAGTGGCCTGGGACAGTCCCAGCAGCCAGGTGCGGAGAGTCCGGCCTAGGACACAAGCAAAGACAGAGAAATGGCTTAGGCTGGACGGGGATTTTACCCCGGTGGAATCGTCGCCCCAAATCGCTTGGAGGCGGATGGAGCGTGTCGAAGTTGCGCACATCGGCATAACGCACAAGGTCCGGCTCGGGACATTCCTGGTGACTGTCGTATCAGCCTGGAATCCGAAGAACGGCTGCGTCGCGGAAGAAACCCGCTCGGACAAGGTTGAGGCTCCCACTTCGGAACAGTGCCGGCGGCCCGTGTGCGGCAAGTGAATACTCAAACTGTGCTGGCAACAAAACTATTTACCATAGCCGATCGTCTCGCTATCATGCATCATTGCTATAAGTTCCCTCTCTCCTCCGCAAATCTCCCCCCATCTCCACCATGACCCTCGCTCTGCCGTCCACAAGTCTCTGGCCTTCTCCCCATCCAAAATACTATTTCCAGGATTCGCTCACGACGTTCCTGGCAAGTACCGTTGCACGGTATGGACCCTTTGTTGCGCATGCTAACCTCCGTCCCCTCAGGTCGAGAGCCAACTCTTCCGCGTTCACCGAAGTGAGTCCTGGTGACCCCGGTGAATGTATATGGATCCCAGCTTCTGACGCCGAGCAACAACAGTCTTCTTTGAATGGGAGTCGGATTTTTTCAAGGCTCTCTTCTCCCTCCCACCTCCCACCCAGTCTGGGTGCCGTATAGTCGAGGGCACGGGGGATGATAATCCCATACCACTCCCAGTTTGTTTTCCCAGCGTCCCCCTAGATCTCGATGGTTAACCTCGGTTTAGGGTGTAAGCGTCGAAGAATTCGAAGCCCTTCTCGACTGCTTCTATCACCGGTGAGATTTATCACCACCTCCCCGGAGTTCTCATCTGACCGTCCCTCAATAGGAACAGAGGCAGCCAACGTCCCCGGGAACACTGGATTCACCTTTTGTCCATCTCCTCACGCTATGACTTTGACGACATTCGGGAACTTGCTATCCGGGAGATTTCCTCGTTTAACCCTCCGCTAGATCCAATCCTTCTCGCCGACCTTGCCGTCCGCCACGACGTCGATGGGTGGCTCGAGAGGGCTTACGTAGCTCTCTGCTCTCGTCGGTGTCCCCTAACTGAATCAGAGGCCCATAAGATCGGGTCCACCGTCGCTTCGAAGATAGGTCGATGTCGGGCCAAGATCATCATGGCCAACAGAAAGACCTGTACCTCTCCTGGCTTTCGTCCTTCCGAGGATGAACTGACAAAGAAGCTTGTACGGGAGACCTTTTGGCCATATGGCCCATCGCTTTGAATTTCGCCCTCCGATACCCACTCTATCCGATATCCATCATCATCAGGCCGTATGTCTCAATTAAGTTCCATGCTTTGCCACGCTGTCGTTGTACAATAACCATCTTTTAATATTGTTTCTTGTATATGTATCTATCAATCCCACACATAGACTTTGCTGATTGCTTTCCCCTTTTCTTCTCGGTCAGTCATCACCGCGGGTCTCTTGTCATAGCCGCAGCCCAATAAGATGCACAGTTTCGCCTGTTTGGATGTACGCGTTAGCCGTCCCATCAAGGGGCTCACCAGGGAAAACCCCTGAGGATTAACTTTCAAGGCTCAGCATGGTTGCACTAGTCTATTTTGCACGCCGAATTACAGGATAATCCCCACCGCTATCCAGGGGGAAGGAATAAGACAGAGAGAGGGCTGCCTGCGGTCGCCCATACTGTAAGGCCTTGCGCGTGAGCGGTGAATGGTGCGACCGACCACTAAAGGGAACAAACTTGTCCAAGGTAGGGGAGATGAACCGCAGTGTCTCCCAAAGTATCATCGAGCGCGTAGCGACCTCTACGCTCTACACCTAGTAAGGCGGTCAGCTATCGAGGACCAACACAGGTCACAAGGGGAACGAACGATGTAGGGAGGTGAACGCACAGTCATAGCCCCTGGGACGTCTCCTTGGCGTCCTCGAGTGCCTTCAAATTCCGTTGTTCCCGCACCAAGGTGCGTAACCTCATTCCTTCTTGGCCGAGTAGATCTGTCTTTGTGTTCAACAGGTAGCTATCCAGGCCACCGTACTACGCGGGAACAAACCACGTTGGAAGCTGCTGCACAAAAGGAAACGAACACAAACCCACCTTTTTAATCGTCCTTAAAGCTCTAGTCGTAAGCTTCAATTTCACGTTCTCTCCCAACGTATCCGAATGGAGCCGTTTCTGCTGGACGTTCGGTAACCACGTCCGCTTCGTCTTGTGTTTCGAAAATGGTACGTTATTCCCGGATTGTCGCATTTTCCCGTGAAATAGTCCAAGTTGAGAACGTTTGAAAGGAGTGCTAAGAGAGGCGAGCAGAGCCGGTGTCCCAAACATGTTGGCGGAGGAGAGAGTGGGATGCTGACGCCTTCCGACCTTCCGTTCCGGGTTTGTTTGTCCACGGCCAAACAAACATCACGCATCATGTGAGGATGGGTAGAGGTAGTAATAGGAATGTGATAACAGCTCACGTACGGAGACTAGAGACAGCGTAGTGAAGAAGGCAAGTCCGTGGCGAGGAGCGTCGTATACTCGGGTGGGTAAATTACAATAGCGCATGGATGATGTCAGGCTTGACGAGCTATAGCTAATGACTAGAAAGAGGAAACACTGTCCGTCCGTCGGTAAGGAACATAAAAGAGTTCGTGGCACTATGGAATCAAGAAGGGGTCCGTGGCAAGTCTATATATTGCGATATGATGAGGTTCCAAATGCGGCGCGTCTGCCCATTTACAGCGAACGACAGAGGCCGCAATCGAAGTCGGCGACGTTGAGCAAGATCAACGGTGTCGCAACCAGAGCAACAAACGCCCCTGCCGTCAACACGAACACAATGCTGTACTTGATCACCTGTGCCCGTCTTTCGGATCAATGGTCCTTATGGGAAACACGGAAATGCACTCACAATCAAACGCCGTTGTCTCTTTTGTTTGAGCGAGAAAAGCGGTGCATGGATTTGATTAGAGGGCCGTAACCAGACTAAGAGGTGGATCAGCTCCATGAACGGGATGTTTTACGGGATGAACTCACAAAGCAACATCGAATGTATCTTGTCGACGTAGGGGATCAAGATTGGCGGTGATAACATGAATAACAGAACGTGTCCCATCAAGAAGTCAGAGCTCCATAGCGAGAGTTCGATGATCTTGACAAGGAATTCTCGAGCTGGTTGAGACATGACATGCGCCCCTAGGTTCCTTCCATACCACCGTCCAGTCCACCACGCCTTGTTAGTCTCATCGTGTTTGAACTCACGACTCAAAAGGACCGATATCAAGATTTTGTGGATGGCGCGCTGGATGAAAATCACGGCAACAAGACCGAGGACAGCATGGGAGGTATCCCAAAGTTCCAAAAACCACTAGAGGAAAAAGAAGGTCCTATCAGAATGCGCTTCTGTGGGAGGGACAGAATTCAAGGGCATACCAGGAACTCAAAGAATCCAATCATCCCAAGCAATCCAAGCGTGTGAGCGATGAACGCCATGGTGGAACCAAACTTGGGGAACGTGGGGTCGAGCATAGGTCCCAAGAACAAAGAGACGAGGAATTGGACGACCAGCACGCCCGCATTCCAGACGATTGGCCCAACAGAAATCACCGCAATACGAATTAGGGGACTGGGTGGCTGGTCGCCGTTACGATCAGGGAACGACTTGACGAACATGTAAGCGATCGTGAAGACCACGGCCATGACAATGGGCCAGACAATCTCCGAAAAGAAGACTGCCCTCCAACTTGCACGAGGGACATCGCCGGAGAGTTTCTCGGACGGGTGCCCCAACCTCTTCTTCTTATACCCGGTGATCATTGTTCTCGATAAGCGACAGTATCCGATCCACGAACTGTTGTGCGAACGAGAGTTGCCCCGTGACATCCATCTCAGGAACTCACTTCAAAACCGTCAGACAAATGGGTCGGCAGTATGAGGACAGGAACCTTACCGATAATCGATGAAGAAATCCGCAGGCGAGAATTGATGGGGGTTGAACAGGAACGGAGAAACGCAAAGGGCCAGAATCGACACCCAGAAGTATATGATCCACGGAGTCCATAGAGTCATGGTCACGTAGAGGAGCATGATTAGGGTCCTCATACCGAGGTAGATGCTTGGGCCGGCGAATCGGGAGAAGAGGATACTAAACGAAATCCTGGTTGTCGCGAATCCTCGGCCGGTGGCGATGTAACGAGCTCCACCGAAGATCAAATTGCTTGTGATAGAATGCGACGAGATACGGGTAGCGAAGACCTCAAATGCAGGAGAAATGGACAGGAACTGTTTTCCCAGTCGTAGCAGTGCCTTTCCGGCACCTCGTTCCGTGAGTTCTGGGAAAGAATTATGTCAGCAGACAGGACCTCAGCACCGGCTTCAGCTTACCTTGAAGGAATAGTGGAAGGAAGGCGATCATGAATACCAAGAAGATACTGATGATGCAGCGCGTGATCCACTCAAAGACTGGGGTGAGGAAATAGCAGCCATCCGCCCCATTCAACAACTGGCCATCGGCATTAAATTCACAGACGATGACGGATGAATTCAATGTCCCCAGGAAGACCACTGCAAACAAAAGAGGTCAGCGATGAATAGAACCAAGCGCGGTTGTCGCTCACTGGTCACAATGAAGACCTGGATCGACAATATGATTAGGATGTTATTGATTTGGAATCCAGGGTGCGCGTAGTAGAAGGTCAGGAAACGATCGATGGGTAGTTGTGTGCCGAGGTAGTAGTACTCTCTGCTCAACATCTGTTCGCCCATACCGGTTCCGATCTTGGTCATAAAGTTCAGGATCGTCCCAAAGCCGAGGTCTCGTCCCTTGCCGCACTGGTAGTATTCCGTGTGCTTGATACGCCCTCCACGACCAAACGCGGTCATACCGGCATAGATGTCCTCGTTGAGATGGAGTCCCTTCTGCGCCTTGGAGACGCCGCCTCGGGTAGTCATATAGAGCGCGTTGAGGAAATCGGGATGACCATAGTGAAGCTTCCCCCCGAGCCACGACAGAGAGCGAGCGGTGAGGGTGCCGAATGTCTGTTCCTTCCCAGCAGCCAGGTCTCCTAGAATGCCAATATTCTCGGAGAAGATATATTCACGAGCTCCAACGATGGCGACCGGCGACTTCTTGAAATCCTTGTGACCCCAGTGAGCGTAAGGACTTTGGCTGGATACCTCGTACTCCTCGAATTCGCCGAGGACGTTGCGGATCTTGAGGCATTCCTCCAGGTAGTTATCCTGGTTTGCATCAATCAACTGAAGGTATTCGCCACGGTAGAAGATGATGGCATGGTTCTGGTTGTCCGACTTTCCGTCCCCAAGGATTGGGTTGCCAGGAAGCTCGATCCGGAACTTCGGCCGCCTTTTTCCAGTCTGAGTATCGAACTCAGAGTGGCCGTCGATGAGCGAGGAGAAGAGTCGAGGATCTCCTCCCTCCTTCTTGGCTGGTTCCTCCTCGAGATATGCGATCTGGAGCTCGGGGTATGCACGGAGCAGAAATTCAGCGTTTTCGTGTTCCTCCTTGTTGAACTTCGAATATCGTTGCATGGAAACGATGAACTTGAACTTTCGCCGGGCCATCGATTCCAGCTCGTGTTCAAGCTTGTCGGTGTTCCCACCAAAAGTTTGGACAACCTCGGGGTTTTCGACGCGGTAGAGGAGTTTGATGGCTTTGCCGTAGTTCATCATACCGGAAACGGTTCGGTAGAGAGTCTGGGCACGAAGCGAGGACCAAATCCTGGTGCGAAGCGTGAATTCCGGAGAGGAGCTCTTGAAGCCAATACAGTAAAAGGGAAGATCGTCTGTCTTGGAGACCTTCTCATCGCCAAACGGGGTAGGTCCATTATACATCGCCGACTCTTCTGCAAGGATTTTCGTGTCCTTGACGAAGTTGTCCCACTCAACGGGATGTAGCTGTTTCAGGTATTCAAGAAGCGTGACCCTGGTGCTTTGGTCCTCCTCGCGAATGATTTCTCTCAAAGATAACAAAATCTACCACAGGTTCAGTAGGTGCATAACTGGAGAAGGAGGACCATCACCTTTTCACTGTAGTGGGGGGTGAGGACAGTAAATGTCGGCATAGCGTCGACGGGAATCGATTCGGGTATGGCGGTGGTGAGGGATTGGGCAAAAAAAGAGATTCGACGTTCGGCCTCTCCGTCCTTTGGTAGGAATTCACCCTTGAACCCAGGGTCTGACTGAGAAATAAAGAATGGTGGCGCTCTTAGACTCCGTCGGCCGTCGGCAGTGTCGACCTGATGGTAAAGAAGCTTTTGGACGTGGTCGATGGAGAGGAGGTGCTCGCGATACATCGAAATGATGATCGCGTTCCAGATCTGTGATACAAGGACCTACACCACCAGGAAATTAACAGTTAAAGCGCAGGTTTGTTGGAGGACACAAACCTTGGGTTTGTACTTTGTCTCTAAATCTGAGGTTGCGAGGAGTTTGGAGTAGATCCTCTTTGGCAACCGGGTATAAATCTCGCGCCATGGTGTCCAAATGGAAAGGCCGAGATAAAAAGAGCGCGTGATGGAGAAGACGACGTTCCAGATGATCCACCACAAAAAGGTATCCAAGAAAAAGAGCACAAGATCCATGATATACATGATGGTTAAGGTGAAAGCAACCTGGTTTGCGCAGAGGGCATCACCAAAGTACCTGTCGTTACAGGTGTGAACCCTCATGCCAACCATCGCATCGATGGATTCTCGGAATGAAAGGGTCAAGAACCAATAAGATTCGGTGAACTTGCAACCAAAGACGAGAAACCAGAGAAAAACGGAGGACAACCGCTGTTTCGTTGTCATGGAGGGGTAGCTGGCCGTAAAGGTTTGACTGGCGAGATACTTCCTTGACTTTCCGGAAACACGATCTCCAAACATCCGACCGGATGGCATGACGGCGAAGATGAGTGTTGCGACCACGGAGACGAAGAACTGAACGATTCCGAGGATAAGGGGTACCGTTTGATTCCGCGTCCGACTTTCCGCTATTGCTATGTAAAAGGTTGGACCGGCTGTGAGGGCAAGTGTGACCAGGAGGAAGAGCAGGCGGCGGGTGAGGTGGGAGGTGTTGTTCCAGGTAGTAGGTATGTAGGAAAACTCGGCGATAGTGGCGGCGATCATGATTGCAGTTGCTACCGCACCGCCAAGGGCGGTTGCTGACCACCTCATGGGCGTAGAGAGAGCACCATTGTAGATCTTTGGGGAGTTGTAGGAGGTGTAGAACCAGTAGACGGCGATGTGAATAACCCATATGCGGTTGAAGTTGACTAGCCAATGTCCGAATGACCGTTTCTCGTAGTATGTCTTGAAGAATGCCCGACTCCATTGAATCCTGTCAAACTTCATGAACCTCTGTGATGGAGGAAGATCCACAAGGCGGGTCTGATAGAGAGCGGGTTAGTGTTCGCTTGACACGACTACGGAGGGGCGCTCACATTATCATTCAACACGATCCGAGCAATACCTTCGGGGTACCAAAACAGTTGATTGACATCGTCATAGCCAATGATGTCGGCATGGTCCTTCTCCCTGCGGACAAACCTCCCGTCAACAACTTCGTACCCCTGATCACGGATAAAGCGATAGAGCGGTTTGATGACAGTCTGCAGGTAAAGGCCCTCTTTTACCGGTTGTACGCGGGTCTGGCACTCGGGAGACCGGTAATAATCGTCTGCGCACTTGAAAATGAAGCACAGGCATTCAGGGACGAAGCGAACCTGAGCGGCCTCTCCCCAGCATAACAAATACAGCGCAATCTGTCGCATCCTGTCGTACTGACTCATGTTGTTCATAGCCTGTCGCCATCGCTCGGTTGCGGTATTGAGGGACTTGACGGAAGAACCCTTCTTAAGGTTGTTCTTGTTAGATTTTGTAGAGCCAAACCGTCGGAGACCGGGGTTCTGGGTTTGGCCGACGGCGTCGTCGAGGTCGAGTTGGGCGGCGAAATACCATTTGCGATAGTTGGCGTTCTGACCACCGATGTAGTCCGCGTGGAGTGTGAGGAGTGCTTGATTTGGGGACATGCGGGACGCCCGCGAGTCAAGGAGTTGCATTGTGAAATCAAACTGATAGGGGGTGGGACGACTTTAGCGTGGCGCCAATGTGTTGGGACGTAAGGTGATACCCACCATGTTCCTCATAGAATCCCTCTGGAAGCCAAACTTCTGAGTGAGATCCAAAAATATGTCCTCAATCTCTTCCTTGGACAGCGGGATTTGACGTTCGGTGGACCAGGCGGGATACGCATCTCGAGCGGGACCAAAATCGACTATTGTTGGTGTTGAGGATTCGGAGACCCCCATACGAGGGGCGGCAAGCGATTCAGACGAGGGTTCATAGCGTTGGCCGTAGACATCGTTCTCTGAATCAGTGTCTGGATGATGTTAGTAAACGAATGCCGTTGAGTGGCAAATGGCTCCAAGGAACAACGCACTGTATGGATCATAGCCCTGTCGATCGTAAAACCGCTCTCCGTCCTGGAAGTCGTGAACGCTGTTGTCTGAGGCGTAAGTGTCGCGGTGGGTGTAGGGTTCCTCGGAGCCGTCGTCATAGTATCTTTGGTGGTTCTGTTGGGAACCAAAGGGGTCGTGTGGGTCAGAGGAGGGGGGGGAGGAGGTGTAGCCCTCGTGACTGCGATGTCCTGAGGAGGCCATCGTTGTCGTTGGGAAAGGAGGTAGACTGCCCTGTTGTAGGCCACGAGGCGGTCGGTTGCTGGAACAGAACCAGAGAAGCAAACTGAAGCGAACTGCTGTGTCAGGGACGCGGATTGCCGATCACTGCTCCCACGGTTCTTTAATGACGCAATTACCATTCGTCCAATATTTCTAAGTATCTACAGTCTCCAAAGCCTCCGGTCCCTCATCATCCATGCAAAGAGGCAGATGCCAATTGAATACACGCTCAGGATCATCATCGCAGAGACGTCGCTCATGTACATCGTAGGGAACGCCAGGTTGACGAACCCGGTCGCCACGTTTGCCTGTGATTTCAGTCAGTTTCCGACCCATCCAAAGTCATGGACTCGCTCACAAGCAAGAACACCGAAAGACCGTTCTGATTGACTGCCTGCAATAATACCGGCGCGTCCCTCACGAGCGGGGCCTGGGCTTCTGTGGGGAATTTCCGTCTCTCCTTTGGTACCTTCAGCTTGGATGTCGGGGAATAAATTGATTTGGATAGGGGTGATGGGAAGAAGAAAAGATCCAACAGAAAGTACGCGAGGAGAAAGGAAGTGTTAAACGCCGCCACCCATAGGATGTAAGGTAGGTTGACCTATGGGAGATGTTGAATACCCTGAGGAGGAACAAACAGCGAAACCTACCAGTCGACGTGAGACACCAGCAACGCTGGCGAGAAATGAGCTCAGTCCCAGGAACGTCCACCAGAGAATCGCGTATGCAGCAAGCTCGGTCGCGGTTTTGTCATCTTCACGTTGTGGGCACGCACCAGATGGTACCGTCAGCCCGGCATTACTGTCTCTCCGGGATCGAGCCTGAAGTGTCTCTAGTTGTTGTCTACGGAAGTACGAGGGTGAGGGCGGGAATATCATGGTCCCAGTCGAGAGACCTAAAAGATGTATTGCTAGGTATCCGGAGAGGGAAACGATTCCCTCTTTGTTGGCACTGAGGAGGTTTGTCCTAGGAGCGAAGAGCACGAACTCTCGCCACCCGGCCACAGATAGCGCCACCTGGTGAGCTGAAGACCGCGTATCAGCGCGATGAGACCTGCGACAAGTAGCAAGACCCACATAGGGCTATTGTAATCGCAATCATCGAGACGGGGGCAAATGGCAGGATGGGATGCAGAAGAACTTCGAGAATGGGGAGTGTACCCATCGTAAAGAAAAAATTCCAGTGGGTGCCGTATTCGGATTCGTGCTCCTAACGCTCCCTCCCATGAGTTTTCCGGGTCACGTTCTTATGATACTCACTCACAGGGTAATCGGACAGTTTCACAACGATTAGTCGTAAGAACCCCAGCATCCACACTGGCAGGGATTTCCGTAGTGCCCTGACAATCTTTGGCTTTAGTGGAGAAGACAGGTGGCCTGGAGACTTGATGATTGGTATCGCGGAAACTGCCCCTTGCGAGAACACAAACGATCCCACACCCAAGTCCATCTATGAATTTGTGAAAGGTTAAGTTTGCCATCGAGTGAGATTACTGGGGTGTACCCACCAGGGAGACGCCGTATGTCTCGCACTTGGCTAACGCGCGGGGGAACACGGGAAAATCCACAGCAAGAATTGAAAGGACCGTCATCAAGATCATGTGGGCCCTATACGTCGTCAGGGCTGGAAGTTGGACGATTGGCGACTGCTGTGCTCGGTTGGGAGAAGGAGACCTCAAGTTAGATGGTAAAGGTGTACCAGACTCACGACGAGGCACCACCATCAACAGCGCAGTTGGAAAGAGCAGAACGAACGAGAGCATCCCGGGAGAGTTTGCAAAGAGCGTTATTGAGAGAAGGAGTGGTGCCACCAGTAACAGCCATTCTGCAGGGAATACCAGGGACTTTGAATGGGGCAAGCGGGACCTCAGGGCTGAGTACAAGGCGATAGAAGACTAAGGGGGCGCTTCGGTCAGACCACACTGAAAAACGTGTGCCAGCAAAGGCGGATGACATACCAGAGCAACGGCGGATATAATGTTGATGTGGGTTATGGATGAGCCGGTCATTCCAGAGACGAAAGCCTCCTTCGAGGCTTTGTAGTCCGACATGGTCTGTCCGAGGTCGTCGTCTTGGACTGGGCCGCCGGGCAGCGATGGCGGCGTCGTTGTGGCGGGCGGGGTTCGGCTCACTCCCGGATTTGAACCGATCACAGCGGTTGTAGTAAGCTTGACCTGGCCACCCTTATTGGGGGAATGCTCTATTGCCTCAGGGCGTCGCTCTAGGCCTCCCTTCTCCCCACATCCCGACGTGATGCCCTCTCGCCCCAGGACGGTGTCGAGGCCATCGACGCCGGCGGAATACTCGTCTTCTACCGTCTCAACGCACTCAGCGGGCCCTTCTCTCCGCTCTCACCTCTTCAACATCATTCCCAAACACGCGCTCTTCAAAGTGAAGGTACACGTCCGCCAGATAAGCAACGTGCCCCTCCTCGGTGGCGATTTCGCAGTCAAGTGGCGATTCAGAAATGTTCAATCCCCAGGTGGAAATCACAGTGGACTCTTGTCCAAGATGAAGGCCAACTCGTCAACTACAACCATGACTCTCAAGGGCAAGACGAAGGATTACTTCCCGGGTGGTGAAGGTTCCTCCGTCACTCAGTCTGGTTATCCGTGGACAGGCGACGGCTCCACAGATCGGGCCACCCCAGATTCCAGCAGCTCACCGGATTACCCCTCCCCTGTCGGCACAAAGTCGTCATCCTCGTTCTCAGTTATTTCCCCGGGTGGAACGTCGTCTCTGACCCCGACCGTGCCTGGGATGCATTCCGATAGTCGTGGAGTTACTACTTGGACCGAACTTTCCGACCACACAGCTACCTGGGATCACCACATTACGCTCATTGTTCGTATGGACGTGGATCGTGAAACAGATAATCTCCACGCGAGTGAACTCAAGTTAACCGTCCTTCAGGTATTGTGTCTGTTCACAGTTGCGTGGTGCGGTAGCTCAGACAAATCCGTAGAAAACCGTCCCAGGTGACCAATATCAGCCTCAGCACCCGCGTCTCGGTGTCGTCTATCTCAATCTAGCCGAGTACGTTGGCGTCGGCCCCGTCACCCGCCGGCATTTGTTGCGGGAGAGCAAGACAAACGCCACATTACAGGTATTTTTGTGTTCTGGACGTGTGGATTTCCTTTAAACCATTCCCCTCCAGCTCACGATTGAATTGGAACATGTGGGGGGAGAAACACGTTACAATGCTCCTCTTCTTCAGAAAGGAGAAATCCTTGCTCAAGTGACAGGGCTCCTCGCTAACCCCGGTTTCCACCGCGCTCGGTTCCTTCGTGATTTGGAATTTATAGAAGACCCGACGAACGATCCAGAAGAAAAGTACAACACCAAAAAGCACGTCCCATCCTTCGATGGCCTCGCCTCTTCCGGTAGCATCCGAGAAACTGAGTTCTTGATTGAGACCTTGTTCAACCCCATTCCCTCTAAGACGGTAACCCCTTTCACTCGTGACGTCGAACCCGCCCCGGAACAGCACTCGGTAGAGAGCGATCGGACTTCGGTTGAGCTCGCGCCGTCTCTCATCTCGATGCACAGCGAATGTTCTGCGAGTTCGGGCACGCGCGCTTCAGACAAATCGCGTCCTTGGTGGAGAGGTGGACGGGTGAGTAGCAACAGATCTGTTGCTTCCAGTGCAAGCTAGTCCGGGGACATGTTCCTCCCCTTTGTGATTCGTAGATTTTCTTCCTTCGGACATAGTTAGGCCTTTTCCTCTATCTTATTCATTCTTTAGCACTCTTTAGTAGTTTCTTCGTAGTAAACACACGTGCATATACGGCTGTAACGAATTTATACCGATGAACAAAGATTTGTACTCCAACCCTCGCCAAACATTAGCCCCAGTGCACACCCGGGCAACACGACTCGGTCCGTAGGGATATACCCAACATATCTATGCGGCGTTGCTCGGGTACGGTAATGGTGGTCACCACCTGTTTCCGTTTAACCCTTGATGTCCATACCGATGAATGCCACGAACGACATCCGATTGGGAATTGCGTCACAAACGCACAGTCTATTGAGAATTCGTCATACCCGCGGTCTTTTCTTTGGCCTCACTGTCTGTTGTCCCCCACTTAAGCTCGCGAAGCTTGCGCCACTGGTCGGCATGACCGAGTGGGATAGCGCATGCATTGGCGGGGGAGCAGCGGGATGGGCCTGGGTTTGTACCACCGACTGTGTGTCCTCCTGAGTGATCCGACGATGCGGAGGGATGTGGTGACCCTGTAAGCTCGCAAATGCGCTGGATGAACGAAAACCACCAAGTGGCAGTCAGTAAACTTGTCGTGGGGGAGCGCACGTAAAAATACGGGGGTGATCTCGCCTACTTTCTGGTTGGCTTAGGATCTTCTTCGAACCATTTATGCATTAGTGCCTCACGACAGTTTAGGCGTTTATCTGGATCGTAAACGAATAACTGTCGGAGGAAATCGTAACCCAACGGCGTTCGTATTTTTGGGTTACACCAGGTTGGCAGGCGATTCTCGAACCTAAGGGACAGATTCTTCAGGAAAATCATGGAAATATGGCAATCGGCTGACCTGTCCAACTTCTTGACGTTCTGATACTCAGGCATATCAGCAAACCCGGGCCAATCTTTCTCTGTTGTGTATAAATGAGGTTAAAGACCCGGGCGTTGGGGTAGGGCGTACCATCGGGAGTGCCGAGCACCTCGAATACCTTGATCAGCTGATCCCTCTGAAAGGGTACATTCTTCTTCCCGTCCATCTTTGCCTCCTCTCCCTTGAATATTGGTCGTAGACTAGCCAATTCTGCCACCACACAGCCCACCGCCCATGTATCTACCGCCCAATGATAGTGGCGTGCCCCCATAAGCAATTCCGGCGCGCGGTACCAGATCGTGACGACGACTTTATCCCCGGCAAACAGGGGTTGGAGAGGCTGATAGGTGATCCGGGCGAGACCGAGATCTCCGATCTTGACAGTACCGGAAGAGTTGATAAGGATATTCGCAGGTTTCAGGTCGCGATGAATGATGTGAGCCTCGTGTAAGTACAAGAGGCCGTTGAGCAGCTGATAGGTCAGGGATTTGAGAACAGACATGGTGATTGGTGTCCGGAGGGTCTGAGCATGATGATGGATGACTTGCTGGATGAACTTTGTATCAGCCACTCCGGTCCCGCAAGAAACCACGAAATCGAACCAAAAAATCATGTTCTGCGTACTCAAAGACCATATAGATAGATTTATCTTCGAGGATAACTTCTTTCATGGAGACCACGTTCTCGTGGCTAATCTCCCTGTTCAGCTAGGCTCACGGTTAAGAGACCATCGTCGTCTAAGAACAAGGACATACTGCAATTTCCCGTATGGCGCTCTGGCTGATTCCGGTGTAAGCGACAACATCCCCCTCTTTGTCGGGTTTGAACTTTTTTATCGCGTGGACGCTGTCGGTACCGTCCTTGCTGATGGCTTTGTAGACGCGACCATATGTTCCTGAAGATATGAAGCCGACGATTTTGTATTTTGAAG
>Ga0307517_10001375_pt1 | contig 40911 bp, 22 predicted proteins | sample 23_EM_MG_FD_194515 | JGI IMG/M metagenome (GOLD analysis project Ga0307517, IMG submission 194515) | Populus trichocarpa ectomycorrhiza microbial communities from riparian zone in the Pacific Northwest, United States - 23_EM | ecosystem: Host-associated > Plants > Roots > Unclassified | place...
TGAGCTTGGTTTTATTCTGTTTTTTTTTTGTTAATTTTTTTAACTAAATGATTTGATTGAGGTTTTTAATTTTAAATTTATGAAATTGAATTAAATATTTTTTAAAATATTGTAATCAATTTAATTAAATTTTTTTTATTGATTAATTTTTTAATTGTTTTTTTATTTTCATGATTTAATTAATTTTTTAATTTTTTTTCTCAGCTCTAGTAATTATAATTATCTTGGGCTGTCAGCCCTGATTTCAAAAACAAAAAAAAAGTCTTAGCAAGCGAAGTACTAAGGAGAAAAAGAAAGAAGAAGAGAAGCAAAGAGGCAGAGAATGCACTATTTCAGGTGGCATAATTTGTTTCATTAAGCAACAAAGTAAATAAAGCAATCCATTTTACTCTGTAAAATGCCTAAGAGCAATAAAATTCTTCAAAGATACAATACTTTAGAAGAAAAAAGAAAAAAAAAAAGCCCTGGAAGATTTTTTACATTACCATGTATGTTTTGAAAAAATATGTTTTTACTTGTATTAAATTTATTTTAGAGTGTGATTATGATTATTTTTTAAAATATTTTTTACTTGAAAATATATTAAAATAATATTTTTTTTATTTTTTAAAAATTATTTTTGATATTATACATTAAAATAATTTTAAAATATTAAAAAAATATTAATTTAAAGTAAAATATTTTAAATTTTTTAAAAATATTTTTAAAATATAAAAATATAATCTAAGTAATAAATACTCTAACATGTTGTAATTTCATATCATTGAAAGAAATCCTAGTGAGTGGTGAGTACAATATTTCTTTTTCTGCAGAACCCAAAGAGTACCTGACGAAAGATCATCTTAGGATTTGGCTGTTCTTCCATTGGATTCTTCTTTTTTGTTTATTTTTTTACTTTCTATTATTTTTATTTTTGGTTAAAAGGTATTTTTATTAATGATTCTGTACTATTTTCTTCTCTTTTTATTTATATTAATGTCGCTCCTCTGCTTTTAAAAATCATTTTTTTTTAACATGAATATTCAAGTAAGTTGTAAATACCTTGATTAATTCTACTAGTTTTAAAATTAAAAAAAATGATATTATTTCTTATTTCATGACATTAAGTGGTAAACCATCTAGTAAGCTTAACCATATAAACTGCATATAGCAAGCGATGAAAGTTTAAAATACACAGGATTTTAAAAACTTTATTTATTTATTTATTTTTTGAAGCCAGGGCTTACAACCCTAAAAACATTTAATTAGAGGAGAAACAGTAAACTTAATCAGATCATAATACAACATTAAATATAAACCCGCAGGAGTGTTTAGATCAAAATTAGCTAATTAGTCTGTTCCTGAATTTGCTTCTCGAAATTCATGTTGCACTTTAACTTCTCATTCTCTCGCCAACAAATCTCTAGCCCTGATGATTAAAATGGTTCACATCAATTTTTATGGATTTTTGGGAAATTTAAATCTGCTACCAGAGATGAACCTGATTCTAGAATTAGCTTCCGAATTCCCCCGTAACCACTGCTCATAATTCAGCCATGAAGGATGAACAATTCCAGTGTTGATAGCAAACAAGCAATCCAATACCCGAAGCTATCTCCAAGAAATTCTCCCGCCATTAGCTAAATTGCCATAGGATACCTTCTCTCTTGTATTCACTTGACGATAGATTACTTACAAGCCACGGGATTAAATCTGCTCCAAAGAAAACCGATCTTTCACTAGGCTTGAATAGAGGGTTCCATATCATCTGAGTTGTAGGGCAATTTCTCAAATCATGAATGACAGAGATTCTACCTCCAATGGGCAATGATGACATTGTGGATCTTCAGCCATGATCCTGTGTACTCGGGTCTCATTCGTCAACAGACTATTATGAGCTACAGTCCATAAAAAAACCTTGATTCTCTCTGGTCCATTCCATTTCCACATCAACTTCCAGACCGAATCCCTTTTGCGCTGTTGATTAACAGTTCCCACTTGTGATTCATATAGAAAAAGTTCCACTGAGAGATTTGCACCAGAAGGCTGCATCATTCTTCATCGTGTTAAAAGGGGAGCAACTAGCTAATACAATAACGACCTGCATAGGAAGTACGAGGATTCATCATCTCTTCCATTGGATTCTTTTTGTTTTGTTTATTTTTTTGACTTTCTACTGTTTTCTTTTTTGGTTAAAAGGTACCTTTATTCGTGATTTTGTACTGTTTTCTTCTCTTTTTATTTATATTAATGTCGCTCCTCTGCTTGTAAAACCATATTATTTCTTTTTTGATCAGGTGAAGGGTAACTGGTAAACCATCCAATAATCTCAATCATATAAAGGATATATAGCAAATGATTAAAGTTTACACACAGAATACACAGGAATTTCAAAACCATATAGAGTTAAAAGAGAGCGACATATCATTCAAATTAAAGCCAGAAACCTTCTTTATCCACCCTCATTTGCCCCTTTACGTTTTTTTCTTACCTTTATCTTGCCACTTTCTCTTTCTCTTGTTTTTCATGGACTCTGCTACAACTTACTGGTTTGAAGGTGTTGGGAATTCTTTAGGACTTGACCATTGGTATCGATTTTGACAAGTAATGCCTCTGAATTTTAAGTTGGTGATATATTCATGTCCATGTTGATTAATTATCTATATTGTGGTCTATATATGTTCTTAAAGAAATTGATCAAATTATTGTTGGTTTTTTAACTTAGGCGGATGGATAAAGCTGTAAAACTCCAAATTGGTGGAGTATTACATAGGAGTTCGGGAGGTTTAAGATTGGTTGTAGGGTAAGCATCTCTTAATTTAGTCATTTTTTATTTTATTTTTAAATTATACTTTACATCTTAGATCAAGATAATTTTTTAATTTGAATAAAAAGCCATACTACCCTCATGTATAATATATAATATATATTAGAAATAATTTTTCTATCACATTACCACTTCTATAGCTAGATCTACATTTTTTTTTTCTTTATGTTTAACTAGTTAAAACCTTAAAAAAGGTACATGGAAACAAAAACCATAGCCTTAAATCATTGAAACCCTCAAAAAGGTACATGTGGACAAAAACCATAACCCCGACTAGTAGCTTAAGGGTTTTTTCTCCTACACTTTGTCATATTCAAAGAAATAACCTAATTTTGCAAATCATTAGATCAAGATTTGGAATTATTAGAGTTGTTGTGTTGCCAACAAGAGGAAAGTAGGAGATCATAGGATGGTTGATGAGGTTGCTGTGTTAATCAGAACTACTAGTGTAGGTAGTGGCTGTTGTGGTGTTTGATATGGTTGTTTGAGTTAGTGTCAATGGTAGCATCAGAGTTGGCTTTTAATGTTGAAAAAACATGATGAATTCTTGGGAATGTTTACTAAATTAAAAATCTATTCAGACTTTAGTTTTATCTTAAAATTATGTGTGTTAAATGTTTTATAGAGGTAATTATTTCATTGTTTATTTATTCACTTCCAAAAAATTAGAAATACCAACAAAATATTATATTGGTGTATAAGGAAGATTCTTTCATTGTTTTAAACGACGATAAAATATTACTATCGAAAATTAACTCGTTAGTTTTTTCTTTCCATCTTCTACTCCATCAGTATTTTAAACACAACGGAATCTTTGACATGCTATTCATGTCTAAAATCATTTTTTACCATCCTTATTTTTTATTGGCGCTTAAAAAATAGAATAGATGATGAAAAAAAATTGAAAAAAAATGAAATTGCCAATGAAATATTATTTTCATAGAAGATTCCATAGATGAGTTTTCAATCTTTTTGTGGTGTTTGTTTTTTGATTTTTTTACTTAATAAAACCTATTAATTCAACCTTTTTCTTCTAAAATTTGTAAAACCTATTATATAATTAATTTAAACCTCAAATTGTAATGAAGTAAAATTCTAACCAATCACATAATATATAATTAATTCTATAAAGTTAAATATATTAAATTAGTACATCACATTTGAGATAATGGTTCTTCAAATGACTTTAAATTTTTTCCACCAAGCATCTATCATATATGTCCATTCAGAATAGTCATCAAGCTGATTTCATTAAAATATTTGTTTTTTAAATGACTATTTCATCATAGATATGGTAAAACGAGAAACTTCAATATTTGTAAACTTTAAAATCAATTTTAGAAAGCCATTTGAATTTTCTAATAACAAAACTTAAACAACTTGATAAAAATAAATAATTTTAGGAGACAAAACAATTACATTGAGATATCGCTCTTCTATTTTGTTATCAATTTGCCTAAAAATAGTATATGTCAATAAAAGAATATCCAATTTATCTTCCTCAATTGTTGAGCCTTGGTCGATATCTTTTTCATTAGATGTCTCTTCATAATCTTTCTCTAGATTTACAGCATGATCACCGACATTACTACTTGATGAAACAAGAGTGCTTTTTTTTTTTTGGACTTGGACTTGAACTTGATATTTCTTGTAAACATGGTATCTAAAAGAAAATAATAAACACAAATTAGAAAAACATACAACAAAATTATCGAACACATATAAATATAATGCATTATAAAGCATCAATAAACATCTTACACATTTTCAATTTTGTTACACAATTATACAAGACATAAAATGATAATAAAACATATCAATAACAAATTCAACAATTTATTAAAAATCACAATTAACCTACACCAATGGACTAATAATTCATAACAACAACTTAACAACCCATTATTTCTTAAATTTCAAAGTAATTCAATTACCCTAAGTTAGAAAAATATAATTCAAAACTCAATAACTATTAATCACTTCATAAGCTGAAACATACTTAACCCTAAGTATTATCAATTCCACACATATTTAATTTTCCCTAAAATTTTAAATAAACCAAAAAATTGAAAGAAAAAAAAACATAATTGGTACCCATCTAACCACCTATTATTTATTAAATTCAAGAATAAATAATATTAACTAACACCCTAATTATTATCAATGACACATTAATTTAATTTGTCTAAAATTTCAACAAAACCCTAAATTGACTAAAATAATTAGACCCAACCAATTATCTACCATTTTATCAATACAAGCTTATTCGACTTAAATTTATAGCTTTAATTATTATCAATTTCACACAAATTCAATTTCTCATAAATTCTAAACTTAACTATAAAATTAATAAAAAATAATTGGTACCCATTAATTACCCATGATTTTTTCAATTATAACACACTCAAGTTATAAAATCATACTCAATTTTATCAAGTGACAAATTAAATTCATTTTACTCAAATCAATAGCAAACCCTAAAGTACAAATCCTATATTAATAGTACAAAACTATCATTATAAAACAAGTAAAACACTTAAATATACAAGCAACTTTAAAATTGGTTGAATGACTCTTCTTCATGAAAGTCTCTTTCATTCAATAGAAATAATTTTCATTTACATTCCACAAAGTCAATTACTATTAACTATAATATTACCATAATTAAAGAAAGTTGTTTACATTATAATTATATAAATATTGAAAACTATTTTCTTGATATAAATAGCTAATATTTATATAAAAACTATTGATTCGAATGAGATGATCCACATTACCATCCCTTTTTAAATTGATGTTGAGTGATTACGATATCTCAATTTGCAAACTAAAAACTAATGGCGTTGGCAAGTCATTGATGTGGCAAACATCTAAGTGATTTGAAGGTCAATGGAGATATGTGGAACATAAATAACTTTAGTAACCACGACTTCTCGAATAGAATGAAAATTCACTTCGATATACCTAGTATGTTCATGAAAACAGGATTAGGATCAATTTAAATAGCATTCGTATTGTCAACATGGAGAGGAGTAATAACACTTTGAGAAAATCTAATTTCTACAAGTAACCCGTGAAGCTAAACAATCTCTAAGCAAGCAGCCGACGTGGTTCTATATTCAGATTCATTCAAAAAATTGGAAATTTGATCTTGTTTTTTACGTTTTCAAGATATTAAGGAATCACCAAGAAACATACACCAGCCCGTGAAAAAATAGCATGTAGATGACAATGTCATCCATATAAACAAGAAAAGAAATAAAACTAGTAGATGACTTGTAAACAAATAACGAGGAATCATATTTGCTTTGCACAAAAGATAAGCGAAGAAAGGTAGATTAGAACTTGTCAAACCATATTAGAGGAGCCTATTCCAAACTATACAAGGACCTCTTCAACTTACACATAACTGATGTATTAAAGAAGAACAAACTAGGTATAGGTTCTATATAAATATCTTTTTTGTTATAAATTGATGTAGAAAAGGCATTTTTAATGTCCATTTGATAAAGGGGCCAACCCTAAGAAGCAATAATGGTAATAATGGTATGCACTGTAGTCTTTTTTTTTCTAAATGAGAAAAATCCTCCTCATGGTCCACTTCATACTTTTGCTTATTTCTAAAAGCAACTAATTATGTTTTATATTGATTTAGAGTTCCATCATAGTGAAAACTTCATTGAGTACACCCATTTATATCCAATAAACTTAATAGCTAAAGAACAAGAAATAATTTCTCATGTATGATTATCCTAAAAAGCCTAAAGTTTCTCTTGCCTTGCTCATATTTGAAAACTTGTGAGTAATATGATGGAATATTAATAATGGACACGGTAGCAAAAATATCAAAGCTATGAGATGACAAAATACTTTTATGGAGCACTAAAAAATAGACTCATTTAAAGAAGCGTAGAAATAGTTTCAAGAGTATTCTCAAGTGGTGAAGTAGCCTTGAGAAAAAATTAAGTAAAGTTAGTCGATATCTTTTATACATAATTTTTTGCTTTGATAGTTCAAAAGATAACAAATCCTCAAGAGTAGGAAGAATTTGATCAACAAAGGAAAGTTCAACATAAGTAGGGAAGAAATATTAATTTTTAAAGAAAATAACTTTTTAAAAAATATAAATTTTGTTACAATTCAGATCATTGCGAACAAAACTTTTATGAGAAATATTATAACTAAAAAAACATATTTTATAGACTGAGCACAAAGTTTGTATCGTTTATTAAAAAGCAAATTAACAAAGCAAACAAAACCAAAAGTATAGAAATCATTATAGCTAGAAAATTTATTATATAGATAATAGTACAACAAATTTAACACCTAAGATGACAATTAATCTTGATCAACTTTGGCAATAAATGAATTGTTGACCAACTTTTTTTTCAATTTTTATATATTCTCTATCATCATCATTTATTTTCTATCTAATTAAAGTAAAGCTAATTTATTTAATTTAATCAAATCTAAATAGTTGATTTAAAAAAAAAAACCACGATTCACAGCACATAAACATAATTTTTTGAAGGAAAAAAAAGTTATGTGGCCCACTGTACAGCACATGCCCACGTCTAGTGAACACGAATATGGAATGCATTTGTCTAAAAACTTAACTAGAAAAAAAGACGAAGAATCGGTATGATGAAATTGGGTCATAAGTCCCCTGATGATTGAAAGGAAAAAAAAATTTAATAATAATAAAAAACTGCTAACAACATTGAAAAGGAAACCTAATCCATAAATATGACATTGAAATGCATTTTCTAGCTCACGCCACCTTCTCTGACCTTTATTTAATAATAGCCGAAACTTTTGACCTTTACTCTGCCAAATTTTCTTGTCGGGCACGAGCAATGTGGTTCGTTACTTCGTTATCTAAATCTGAACGAAGACCCGTATGGACGAAGGCAAAATTAGTCATGAAATATTTATATATCTTCAATCCGCAGCCTTGTTAAGCCACCAGATTATAATCCCATCACATTGTGTAATATGTAATTCATGCCGAAGCATCTGGTAAGGAGATATCTTTGCTGTTCATGTTTCTTGCGATGTGGTTGAAACATCCAAGTCAAAGTTTTCAACTCAAATTATCTAGCAATATATGGTATAGTACGTACCACAACCACCAAATTTCTATAGTTTGATTAATATGAATGCATGAACTGGGTTGTGATAAGAATATTTCTTCCTTTTGCCCTTTGTTTCCCTTTGTGGCGGTGAGATGGAGCTTGAATCAAACTTTATTTTTCCCAGTTTGCTTTACAAGGAAAGATCATTAACGTCTATCAAAAGCATGTTCGGTTTGGCTTTTATATGCTTATTAAAGCACGATAGATTCTCTCTTTGGTTCATCGGAGCTTAATTTAGTATTAAGCTACAAGATAGCGGGAGTCTCCTTTCTTTTACATCGTAAATAAATTTATTTAAACCTCTATGATTTTAACCTGTTTCATCAAAGAAAGCTATCAGATGCACAATAGCTAGGTTAAATCTGCTAATTTAATTAAGTTAAATTACCAATTGAAAGACAGTCGATCCATAAAAGTCTTGGGTTGGGATTTGAAAGTTGGAACTAATGTTTAAACATCTGAGTAAAATTTTAATTTGTAAGTTAAAACCCAACGATGATGAAGCTCTTTCTGATGCTGATCAAAGAGATGAAAAGTTGAGAAAGAATTTGAGAAGCAGGAGCATCTATAAAACAAGTCTTTTGTTAGGTTTAAAGCACCCTCCAATGAAGTGGAAAGGAGCCTTAAAGGCTTTGTCGTGGGTGTGTCCACAAAGTAAAGCTTAAAGAGGAGGAAAATGATTTTCCTCTCTCTCTCCAGGAGAAGGTTTTTACGAGTGTGTTCGTATAAAAGTGGGATGGTTACTATGCTTGTAATTTATAATTTTATTTTTTTTAGTTTAATGTAGGTGTCCGGGCCAGTTTGCGCGCACCTCGACTAATCCCACGGACCCTGAAGTTGACGACCATGTAAGCTTCCAGTAACCATCATATAAGCAACCACATGGATCGAACCTAAGACCACAGAGGGAGCAAAACTCTTGGTCTCAAGCTCTTACTACTGAGCCACAGATAATTTTTATAATTTTAAACTACTTGAGACAAATGCTCATAATAACTATAAGCCATTGCAAAAATTACCTTAGTTTTGAGTTTTATGGTTATATATTGTTGACGAAAAAAACAAGACCAAACTCTAGAGGGGATACGTTGTCAAGAGACATGCCTTCATTTTATACATGTATATTTGTCTCTATAGTTGATGGTGAGTAGACTAGGTAAGGATGGTATATTTTGGCGTAGTAGTTGGATTTGAAAGGTATAAGCTATGTCCAAATATAAAGTCCTTCGAGTTATAAGCTTTTTTTAGAGGTAAGCCATGTCAAGGGTATAAGCCCTTTTCACGAGTATAAGCTTCATCTAAGAGTATAAGTTGTAGTCGGGGTATAAGCCCTGTTTGAGGGTATAAGATTTGCTCGGAAGTAAACCATATCGGAGAGTTATAAGTCATGTTTATAGGTATAAGCTCTATCTAGAGGAGAGGTATAATCTTTGTTCGGAGTATAAGTCTTGTTCGGGAGAATAAGCTCTATCTTAGCTAGTCCATCAAGGGAGATGTGAGGTCAAGGCTCGCGTGTCGAGAGAAAACATAAGGTCAATTTGAAGGGCACACGATTAGTCTTTGGTATTGTCTTGTTGGACCTTGGAAACACATGAGGTTCAATCTAGTGTTTTGTGAAGGAATATAAATTTCATCCCTCATCTTAGTTTAATTAGAATTAATGTTCTTGGACATCGAGTTTGAACATTTTTTTAACTAAAAATACTTGTAAATTATGATTTTTTATATCAAGTAAGAATTAAAATTACTGATTTTAATTGAAGTTCATTGAAACAATAGAATATAATAAAATATGGGACATAAAGGTTACTACAATTTTTGTGGCATGGATAATATGAAATATATTATTCAATTTTTTTAGTAGGACTAAAGAAAGAGCAGGGTATTTCTTCGTAATAGGACCATAAAATTGTACATGTCACCCTAATTCTGCAAGAATTTGCAGCAACTTTGGTCATTTTGCAGTAATTAATAGAAGGGATGAGTTATTCAGAACTACTAGAAGCAATTGTAACTTTCTGCGAAAAGTTTTTTCAGGATCAAGGACTTGGTAACATTTTAGTTGCCACCCCTGATAGCTACTTGTATTAATAGCGTTTTTTCAACTTGTTTTTTTTTATTAAAAATTATTATTTTTTATTTTAAATTAATTTTTTTTTATTGTTTTGATATGCTAATATTAAAATAAATTTTAAAAATAAAAAAATATATTATTTTAATATTTTACAAATAAAAATTAATTTAAAAAACAATCAAAACTACAAAAAAACACCCTCTTAAAGAAGAACATATTCCTTCACTGTTTGTAGTTGAAATACCACGAGATGCATTTATAGTCACAAGACTATTGCTGCAGGTCAATTTATGAAGGAACCCAAATCTTGGCAAACGTGTCAAGTGGGTGCATCTGCATCCAGCATTGAGTCTCTTCTCTTCCATGACATAACGTCACAGCAGCAGCAGCTCAAGACAACAGAGAGAGAGAGAGAGAGTCTGTACAAGTGCTGCACTTAAAAAGAGAATTGTGGCCCCTTTCACTTCATAAAACAGTGTGTGCTGCACAGCATTTGCTTTCTTTCAACTCATCGAAAATGAGAATTGGATTCACCTCTTTCCTTCACTTTTCTCACGTTGCTGTAGCTTTGGATACTGGCAGATGCGTATCCACTTCAATGTGCGCATGCATAACCAGGTTCGAGTCTCTCTCTGATCGCCTTCCATGAAATTCACTGTGACGAGCTTTCTTTTTCCTCCAGATTTTGACTGTTAACCAATATTACTTTACCGAACCTCAGACTGTGACTTGATTAAAATGTGGAGCTACCGAGTCTTTGGTTCCACAACGAGATCATTTGGTCGGAGAGCTAGTTTGTCTGTACTATGACTTTAACATATTTTTGTTTTGCTATGTAAAATAATACATATCAAGCATAAATTATATATTATAAAAGGATAACTGTATAATCTTAATTTGTAATTTTCTTTTTTAATCATCTAGTAGTTCACAGTTGTAAGAGTTTGGATTGCTCTCTATTATTGCTAATATTGATAACTCCTGAAAACTTACCTGATTATTAATTTTAATATTTATAAGGATTAGTTGAAGTATATGCAAGCTGTTCTGGATATCTCATTTGAATATATATATATATATATAATGTATTTTTTATTTTGTTTTAAACAAATCTCTCCGTTGTAAATTAATGTATTGATGAGAACTTGTTTGATTTAGATTTACAAACATCAATTGTAGCTTCTTATTTATTCTGAGAAAATCATGTTGTTTCATATTGCCAATTCTTCGAACGAAGACTTGAACTCGAGTTTCTGTCCCTCGTTCCTGAGTTTCCAATGAGGGCATGGAGTCGTAACAAGACCGAGTCCTCTGTGATTTGTCCAATGTCTTGAATACAGCCTGCAATAATCCTAACAAGAATAATTTTCTCTCTACATTTTCGGGGGATTAAATGGTCAAGTGCACATTTTGCCTAACTTGCTCGGTGGATCGACATCGATGGAGGCGTGGGGACCTAAACACTCACAAAGGTCTGACTGATCTGTACTTAAATAATTTGTACATGACAAAACACACATGATTTCTTCATTTACCTTTGTTGACTTAATCTAATGGGTACATTAATCCATGCCCCATGGGGACCCGTGCAAGAGGCAAAATTGGAATTACAATATGCAAATGAGGGTATAATTGGGCTTTGCCTTTTAATTTCATGGTCAAAAAAATATTATGTTCTCAATTTGTACTAAATTTATTTATTTATTTGATTTTATTAAAAACAAATAATGATGATTTATAAGTTTTTTTTTAACTAATTAAGAAGAAAAGGTCTCCTAATGTAAATTAGGCCAACCTCTAAATTGGTTATGACTCAGACCTAGAAATCATCCACTTATGACCAGAGATAAACACGGGATGATATTTTAATCCCATGAATGCTTCATCATGAGTGGGACCATTAAATTATCCTACACTCTAAAGGTATGATTCACCTCCTTTACCGCTCATAGGTGTTTTTTTTTCCTTTGCTTTTCTTTTTTTCTTTGCTTTTTTTTATTTAATTTAATCATATATTCAATTTTTTATTGATTTTTTAATTTTATTTTTATATATTTAATTGATTTTAAATTTATCTTTATATTTTTTTCAGTTTATTTTTAATAAGATTATCATAATCTTAAACAAGCATTTTAATTTTTTGTTTGTACTTAATTTTATGATTGTTTATTTTTGTTATTGTATAATTAAGTAAAAAATAATTTTTTAAAAAATATAATTATTAAACTCAATAAATTTCATGATACGAAGAGTGAGTTTGACAAATTAAGCCGTGAAATTCAAGTTAATTTAATATGTCATCATCGTTTTAATATTAAAAAAATATTATTTTAAAATTTTTTAAAGTTAAATCATATATTTTACTAATTTTTTAAATTATTTTTAAATCTATCAAATTAATTGGTTTAGTCTAAATAACTTAGATAGGTAAATAGATTTTAAAATTAATTTACGGAATGAAATTTTAAAAAAATTATAAATAATTATTAAAAATCTAAAAGAAAAATACATTTTTTTTTTATCATCCCTCTACGTAGCGAAGGCGAATAAACTTGTTTATGCTAACTTCGCTTACCATAGTCAGACTCGAGGGAATCTTTAGGTCAATGCGAAATATTAAACTCTTTTTTGACCATTTCTCTCGGGTTCAGTCACAGCTAGGCCCCACCCATTTTTGTCCAAAATTCTTGTCACCGCCAATGGCATATTACCAGCTGGAATTCACATCAAAACAGAGCCACCTCCAACGTAAGCGCGTGTGCTCTGTTTCCATGGTCTAAATTATTAGTATATTGTTTCATGGATGGAGAAAAACAAAAGGAAAAACATCATGATGACATATAATAGCTTTACATTCTTAAATTTCTTTTCAAGAATTAGGTTTCTTGTATCTTAATCATGCTTGAGGAACAGGTGCAGAGCCTGTTTTATCTCTTGATTTTTTTTGTTGTATTTTAAAATTTGGATAAATAATTTTATATTTAATTGTTTAATTTAAGAGAATTTTAAGTAATTTCACTGACATGTCGATTAAATTTTATTTCAAGAAATATAGGAAGATATGGTTTTTAAAATGAAAAACTATTTATTTTTCAAGACAAAATAGCCTTAAAATCTTTTTCTACTATATTTGTACTTTGATATTTAGAAATATTTTGATTTTTTATCATTACTAATTAAGATTCTTGATCATAGTTTTCATACCAGACCCGGTGACCGGCCCGGTCCAAGATCCGGATCCCGGGTTTTGACCGGGTCACCGAGTTTCCCGGGTCAATTTTTTTTTTTAAATCAAAACGACGTTGTTTTAGTAAAAAAAAGTGAACGGGTCGCAACCGGGTTTTTTGATCGGGTCTTGCCTGAACAACCCACCGGGTACGCCGAGTTTTTCTTTCTCCTATTTTTTCTTCAATCCGGCCCGGCTCCAGTCCCGGGTCGACCTGCCGGGTCAGGCCGGGTTTTAAAACTATGTTCTCGATGTTACATCAACTAATATAGATATTATAATTATTTTAATTGAAGGGAATTAATATATTTTTTAAAATATTTTAATTATTTTATTTTATAACACTATGATTAAAGAACGATGCAATGTAACAAAATCAAAACCAAATTTCATATAGTATTTGGTTTTCATTAAATTAAATTTTGTTGATGAAGATTGATAATTTTATCAAACTAGTGGTTAGGAATTAGGATCCCTTTGATGTTGAATGTTTAAGACCTAACAAGCTATTTATTTGTGGTCAAAACCCTAATTAAACACCCATTTCAAAGATCAATACTCTTTAGTGTCGTTAACTGAAGCGTGAGTCTCCCTCCAAGCTTAGGAAACTTCAAAGTGAGTCCCCACCGAGACATTTCTTACCAAACCAAAGGAAGCAACAAAGTCTCCCCCACATCTCTACTTCCCTTCACTTCAAGAGACGTTCCTTTTCTTCTTCTCCATCTCCCTCCCTCCCTCCCTCCCTCCATTCCAGCTAGAAGAGGGCAATTGGAAAGGAAGAAAAACACCCACGAAGACATCAATGGAAACCTCACCAAGGCATCATCAAGATAACCAGAACCCACAATCGTTCCTTCCTTCACCAAATAGCCACAGCAGCAGCAGCAGCAACAGTAGCTCCACCACGACGACGACAAATAATGTTGCACTCAACAACAATATTAACTACCCACCACCACTTCCGTCACCCAAACCCATTTCCAGATCCGAATCCACTAACCCATACCCGACAACTTTTGTACAAGCTGACACTTCTTCCTTCAAACAAGTAGTCCAGATGTTGACTGGATCGCCCAAACCCGCCTCCACCACCACCTCCATCTCCACCACCCCAACCATCTCACAACCCGACCCTTCTCCTAGAAACCACAACATCCCTCCAATTAAATCCATACCAAAAAAGAACCAATCTTCCGGGTTCAAACTTTATGAACGTAGAAACTCAATCAAGAACCTCAAGATCAACCCTTTAAATCCGGTATTTGCCAGACCCAGTCCAGGCTTTTCTCCAAGAAAGCCAGAGATTCTGTCCCCAAGCATTCTCGATTTCCCTTCTCTTATTTTAAGCCCGGTGACTCCTTTAATACCCGACCCGTTTGACCGTTCCGGATCAGCGAAGTATACTAATTGTTTTAGTCCCATGAACAACAACAACAACAACAACAACAACAACAACAACTTCGTTAATGCTAATGTGATGGATACTGATGCAGAGGAGAAAGCAATAAAAGAGAGAGGATTTTACTTGCATCCATCACCCGGATCCACACCAAGAGAGACTGAGCCCCGATTGTTACCTCTATTTCCTGTTACTTCGCCAAGAGTTTCAGGTTCTGCTAGTCCGTCATCTTGAATAAAAAATAATCGTAATAAATGTCATTTTTAATCTTTTTTTTCGTGTAAGATTTTTATATATAATTATATATATTATTGCTGGCATTGATGGTATTAAGGTGGTGCTGATTATGAGTAAGCAAAAAAAAAAAGAACTTCTGATGTTGAATATTTGAAGAGAATGAGAGGATCTTTGCTTCAATTGTATATCTTGATGTTTGTTCAATTTCTGTTCTCAACTAGGCCCCTTTTTTTATGGGATTGAAGTGTTTGGTTGATGGGAAAGTTGAAAAAGAAAAGAGGAAAGAAAGAGTCAAAATTTGACTCTTGTAACGTTTAAGTTTGCAATAAAGTGGTGGTGGTAGTAGTAAATTTTGATAAAAAGCAATCCATTAATTAGAAATAATACTATTATAGTTGGACTTTACTCAAATTTGGCCTAGGTTAAACTTTTTGGATCTTCTAGTTCGTTACGTTACATGTAGTATCTAGAGAATTTAATAGCCATTTGGTAGTTATCTCTCACTTAATTTAGTTGTCAAGCAATTTTTAATAAAATTCTGAGTAAATGCAGGATCACTATAATTTTGAATTTTGAATAGGACAAATCACTGACTGTCCATTTCTCCATTCTTTCAATAAATGCAAAAAGAAACCCAATTCAGTAGTAGCTCAACAACTCATTGCAGAGGCAATGGAAGAACAGTGAGGAATGAAAGGGATTAATGGTAAAAGATTTCGTATGAAATGGGCAAAAGCAGCTTTGGACTAGATCAGCTGTCATAGAAAGAGTGGATAAATGGCCAAGGAATCTTGTTGATCCCTATTGTTTTCAGTTTCTACAGTGGAGGAAAAGGATGCCAAGAGTGGCCACTATGTGCTTGTATTAAAAGCACTGTTATGTGTTTTTCTTTTCTTTGATATCACCCTGTATCACTTCCCCCACTCTTTCTTTCTGAAAACTCTTTCTCGAGACATCTGTTAAGAAATCACACTCAAGGCCCAGAACACCTATTTTTAGTCTATCCTGCATAATGTTGTAGCATATGCCGTGAGGGGTCATGTTGGACAAGGAATTGACCATCGGATATGAAAGGGCCCCATCAAAAACTGTGCTTGGCAGGGTTTTGATTACATTATATATATATAGCAAGCTTGAACATGTGATACAGTGCGAACCTTTTTTTTAATAAAAGGTCGATATTTTGTTGCTTTGGAGTGGAGGATAGACCTAGTTAGGGTCTCAAGGAAGCAATAAATTCTTTGTGGTTTTGATGATCAGACCGGTGGAATTTCAGCCACAGGAGGTCGTTTTGTTGGGATCCAAGTAAGTTTTGGGGCCCACTGGTGGAAGAACGAGTGGGAAAGGAATGGCCCATTTGAGTTTTCCTAAGTTAGAGGGGTACTTACTACTTAGATATTCAAACACTAGAGTGCTGGAAAAGCAATCATTCAAAGGCAGTTCCTCTTTCGTTGAATCTAACACTGATTTCAAGCTTCCTTTTTGACTCGAAGAAGACCAAAACTGTAGAAAATGGGACACGAGAAAGTGAAGGTGGTAGGGATAGTGGGACGTGTGATGATGGAAGGAAAGAAAAGATGGGACAGTAATGGGAAAAGCCAGAAAACATGGTGGGAAGGGTGGGCTCTTGTGATTTCTCCTGTTTGTCTTAATACTACATGTATCTTTCTTTCGACAGTCTGGTTAGGAGACTCTGCACCCTACAGATGGTGGGTCATTAACTGAGAAATTTGAAACTTCCATGTGCCACCGTTTGGAGTGGAGACCGCTCTTTGGCTCTTTGCCCGCCGATCATCATCAAAGCCATCCTCTTCCTTACCTTGTCAATTTGTTCTTCGAGTTGCATCTTTTCCACACGGCATGCCCCAATTCAATCAATCATGTGGGTGGATTCATTCGTTCGTGGGGTCAAATGTTGAATGATAGGCACATTAATATTAAAAGCATGTCGAATTTTTCAACTTTCATATGAATGGAATAAACTTTTCTAATTAACGATGTTAAAGGCAGGAAGAACCTCACTATATTAAGATAAAACATTTTGGTGGGAAATTGTCGATGGGAAGTTCCATGGACAAATGTCAATGGCCGATGTGTTTATTCCCACTACAATTCTTAAAAGATTGCATGCATGCGTTTATTCCCACTACAAGAGATAATAAAAGAGGTGTGTATTTTTCTTATCTAAATCTTGAGTCAGCAATCAAGAACTAAACCTATCGAAATAGTTGATCAACACTCGAGGGTGTGAAAATTATTTGGATTTTAGTTGCCGCTGCGCCGCAAGATTTGCGAGATTTTTCACGCTGCCTCCTGGGCCTTTAAATTAACTGCTAATCATTATCATTATATACAGTTGTCCACATTTATTCTTTTTTCACCATGGGAGAAAGGGGTAGTAGACTGTGATACTGGAGAAATGACATATTGACAATCTAATTTCAACATTGTATTTAAATTATCATATATATATTTTCAGTGCTGGACTCCTGTGGATAGCTAGCAAAGTTGGAGGAGGTTATATAAGATATGCTGACAATATATGGCAAGAATCGAAGTGACCTGTTTGTTTTTATGTGATGAAATTTGGCTGGTGATTTCTTCTGCCCAAACCACTTTTGTGTTTATGAGTTTTCGGAGTTTGGATTGTGGAAGAATCATGTCTATTTTACCTGCATAGTGCGGCTGTTCGAGACTTTGAGCTACTGCCTGTTGGGTTGGGCTAGCTGGATTTTAACATCTTAATTCATGGACTGGATGGAGAAGATGTTTGCCCCGCTCTCAAATCCCAAATTAGGACTTAATAGGGTTTTTTTCCCCTTTGTATTAGACATCCAATTTCGTTTAACATACTATTATTATTAATTAAGAAAAACTAAAGGAGTTAGGAAATCTAGGGTTTCGTAGCTCCATGCTCAACTGCACTATGATCCTCACAGTGCCGGTTTTTTTTTTTTTTCTTTTGCTAAGAGATTAAAACCAAAGGAACTGTAATTGACAATTAAAAAAGAATGCAGCCCTTGAAGGTAGTTTGTTAACCTTTCTATACACATGTATTGACACAAATGGTAGTTTCCGTACTTCACTGTTGAGATATTACCATCAGTTGTATGATATTGCAGCATAAAATGGTCTTCCAAATGGGCCTGAAGTTAAAGATTCATGCGTACACGACATGCTTCACGAAAACCTCTCATATCCAGATGATCTTGACTGTTGACCAGTCTGCTTTTTATTATTTATCCTTTTTTATATAAAGAAAAAAGAAAAAAAGAAAGTTTTTGAGTCTAGCTCTTCAAAAAAGTAATAAATTTACAAGAAAAAAAGAAGTTAAAGATTCTTTTAATAAAATAATAGATATGAGAGTCTTTTAAACAAATCACTATTTATTTATAACAATAATAGATATGATAAAGTCTTTTAATAAAATATAGTATCCCTAACCCCAACTACAATATCTCCTCTCCTCTACTATCACAACGTTTATTCCCCTCACTCACAATCCCATGCTAGTCTTCTTCTTCTTCTTCTTCTTCTTCTTTTCTACTAATTCAGCTTCTGTTTGCTTTATTTTGTGTGTGTCTCTCGGTGCCTATTATTTTCATCCACTCTCGGCCTTGGTCATCATCATTTTCAAAATATTTAATCTTTGTTCTAGGTGGTTTTTTTTTAATGATTGTTGTTTTGATTAATTCATTAGGGTTGTGTTTTGATTTTTGAAGATCTTTGATTGAACATGCAATTTGGTATTTGTCCTCTACCCTAGCTTTTGTTTGAGTTTTTACGCAAGGATTTCAATTGCTTCTTAGATTTTTTTCTTCTTCTCATTTGCTTGATCTTGAAATCACTCATGGTCATCATTTGATAGGCAGAGATGTACATATGGTTTGTTATTTTAACAATTTTACATGAATCATTATTATAGAAGAATTGCTCGAGGAGATTATCCTTTCTCGAACCCTTAACAATCTCAGATTGCATGGTGTTGATGTGGAAAATGCTTACACAATATTCATCAAACTCTATAGTACTTACAAATAATATGAAATAAATCGTAGTGTGTGTGTGTATATATATGTTGGAGTCTAATGTTTTTAGATTTTTTTTCGGTGAGTAATATCTCCTTTCATCCACAATTTAAGAGTGTGTCGAGGTCCTTGTGGCTCTGCATTAGTTAGAGCATGGGAATATTAAAATGAGATGCATAGTTCTAAAAATGATCCATCCTAAAGAGTTTCTATAGAAACATGTCTAGTATTGAGCCATTATAGGCATAATTGATTATTGGGTTTCTGAAATTCTTAAACACAATGCAAATATTAATTTAAATTTTTTTGAGGAATCTCAAATATCTTGTTAGACAATCTAGAATTGTTTAGAGTTTGAGCAAAGATTAATTGAAGATCAGATCTTCTTTTTAATATTTGAACAACTTCTTTAAGGTTGGATTGTCACAAACCACGAGTCATCCAAGTGTCTGGCCTTTAATAGTAATTCATATGAAGCATCAATAAAAAATCTCTTAAAATCCTTTTAGAAAAAAGCGATTGACATGCTTCGAGTGCTAGCTCTTTTTCCCCTCTCTACTATACCTATATGTATAGGTGGAGTGTGTACATTATGTTATATATATAAAATATGAGGCATACAATTCTATTTATAGGGAAAAATTAATAACCCTATAATGATAAAATATCACTTTGCCCCTCGAATAATATCACATATTATTTTAGTATAGTTTAGAAATTTATTCAATCACGTTCATACTTGATTTTTCTATTCCTCAATTCCTAAAACTTATTTATAATAAATTCACACTTTATTAATTATCTCAGTTTAATTTATGACAAATGATTCTTAATGTCTATGATCTATTATATTTCTAGTATATTAGCCCACATATAAATTATAATCTTAATGAAAATAAGATTAAATAAATTAAATTATTATCAATTCAACAATTGATTGATCTATATTTGAAGATTAAATGCACCATCAAGCAACTCGTCATGATCCCCTAAATATTAAAAAAGTCATACCATGTTTGACTTAACCTTTCAGTGATTAATTCTTCAGTGTAATTATTTTCTTTTTATCAATAATATTATAATTTAGATATTATAACATATAATATATGTACTCTGTCAAATCATGTTTGTTCTCAACATTATAGTCATTAATTATTTGAATAAAATTTTAAACTCTTTTCAAATCTCATTCCACCTTAAATAAGGATTTCATAATTAATACTATTTGAGAACATTTGAAATATATATTTTTTAATTCACCTAAGGTGATGAATTCTCTCTTGATCACTCAAATATCTTCATATAGTTCATGTTATACTCAATATTTGTATGTTTGTTACCCTTGATTAGGACAATGTATAGTCAATATTAAAACAAACATTCCCTATATAAAATAACTTAGTGATTTCAAGTATAAGGATCACTTACATAACTTTTATATGAGCATTTTCATAGACACAAATGTTTTTTCCTTAAGGAATTCTCATACGGGTGAGTTTGGTGTACATCTTATGTGACAGACACCTATATATTAGTTCCAGGTATCTTTCATATCTCAACTTATAAAAATAGTATTTTTTTTTATAAAGAAAATAACATAATATGTATCAATCTAAATGCATAGGGACATTTGAGAACAATAATATATATTTGAATCTTAGAACGACCACCTTTTATTGGGTTGAATTAATTTTCCAATACAACTAAATAACCATTTAACTAAATAACAAAATAAACGATTTTGATATAACACATACATTAATGATAAATCAAATGACATAGTCAATTTGATTGATCAATTCAATTCGACAATTTATTTCTAATATTACTTATCGACATAACAAATCAACATATCAATTAATTCAATCCAATAATTCATTCCGATAATTCTTATAGACATAATAAATCAACTCAACCAACTAATTCAATTCAACAATTTATTTTGATGTTTTTCATCAACATAATAATTATTATAAAAAAATCAACGAATTTAATTGATGTAACACAATGATCAAATTTAACATTAGCAACATAATTCATTAATGAACTCAATCGATTTAGGCTAAAAATCAATATTGATAACAACCATTAATATAATAGGTCAACGAAATTTATTTCATTCATTCATATAATAATTTCCACCACCAAAAGCATTAATTCATATCAAACACACTCATAACACTTCTCAAGTAACAAATCAATTTTCTCAAATTCTCCATTTTTCCCTATTATGGTTGGCACTAATCTCTTCTAATAACCCAATATATTTTTTTTTCAATTATTTATTATAAGACATTATTTGTAACACAATTTACCCAAATTGCAATAATTTATTACAATATAAAATTTTCCCCAAATTTCTATTCAAGAACCCTAACTAGAAAAATTCAATTTCATGTATAAAACTAGAATTTATTCCATAAAACTCAAATAATTGGGTTAAAATATTCTTACTAGGCATGGAAGTGAGCTTCAAATGTTAGCTTGTCAATTCTCTCTCTAGAACCTCTAAATCCTCCTCTCAATTCTTGTCTTAATGATGTTAGCAACTTTTCCTTTTGATTTATAATGAAACCCAACCAATTTCTAAAGAGAAAAATGAAGAAATTTTTGAAATCCCCCCCTCTCTCAAGTAGCAGCCAACCACCATTAAAGAGAAATGATGAAATTTTCTTTCCTTTTTATATTCCTAGTTTACCCATTTCTTATGTTCGTAACATCCTTTTATTTTTTATTATTTTAAATCAAATCATGGAAAAATTTTAATCGGGGTTTTATATTCTCCCATTTTTAAAGAGAATTTCATCCTTGAAATTTAAATCTTTTACCTGAATTTACAAACAATTCAAGATATTTTTTTTTTATTTCCGTCTCCCTTTCTCAAGCCTATTCCTTGATTTGTGAGCTCTTCTACAATATTTTTACCATAAGGATCTTCTTGTTTCTGAAGACCTTTTGACTTCAGTCTAATATCCTTATTGGCTTTAACTTTAACATCAAATCTTCCTTGATTTCTAATGGAACTTGAAACACATCATAAATCTTGGGCAAGTGGGAGGGCAAAATCAATTTGTATGTTACAAGCCCAATTCTCTTCTCGATTTCATATGGTCCGATATATCTCGACACCATCTTCCTTTTCATCCCGAATCATAACATGTGTTTCCATAGAGAAACCTTTAAATACACTTTATCCCTTACTTTGAATTCAAGAGGCCTTTTCCTTTTATCTGCATAAATATTTTTCCTAACTTGTGCTACTTTTATCATATCCTTTATGATTCCTATTTTTTCTGAGGTGAGTTACACCAATTCAGGCCCAAACAATGTCCTATCTCCAACCTCCTCCCGACACACGGGGGTTTGGCATTTTCGTCCATATAAGGCTTTATAGGGAGCCATCCTGATGGTAGATTGATAATTGTTATTATAATTAAATTCGACTATTGGCAAATGATCCTCCCAATTACCTTCAAACTCCAATATACATGTCCTTAATAGGTCTTCTAGGTTTTGGATTGTTCTTTTAGATTGTCCGTTAGTTTGGAGGTGAAAAGTAGTGTTCAAATTTAGGTTTGTTTCTAGAGCATGCTAGATACTTAGCCATAAACAAGAAGTAAATCCGGGGTCTCAATCCGAGACAATCAACTTTAGCACTCCATGCAATCTCACTACTTTGTTTACATACAATTAAGCTAACTTGTCAACTAGGCCCGTCATCTTCATATGTAAAAAGAGAGCATATTTAGTAAATCAGTCTATAATAACCTATATGACATCATTTCTCCTTTTTCTTTTAGGCAGACAAGACACAAAAGTTCATTGTGATATCTTCCCACTTCTATTTTGGTATTAAAAGTGGTTGTAAAAGCCCTATCTACTTCTGATGCTTCATTTTTGTTTGCTGACAAACACCACACTTGGACACATACTCTGCTACTTCTTTTTTCATACTTGGCCAACAACAGTAATCTTTTAAGTTCATATACATCTTGGTGCTTCCCAGATATGCTACAAATCTGGATTCATGTGCTTATTTTAACACTTCATTCTTTAACATCTTGTCTTTTGTTAGATACATTTGCTTTCTCATGATGATAATTCCATCATCTAATATCCAAAAAAGATTCTCAACTCTTGATTCAACCTTATTTCTTATTTTAGTTGCCTTAACATCCTCCCGTTAAGCCTCCAACACCTTATCCCAGAATGTGGACTACACTTTTGATTGAGCGATTAAGGAATCTTCAAGCCTGGCTTCTATCTTGATGTTAATTTTCCTTAATTCTAGTAATTCTTTCTTATCCCAAACTTCTTGTTCATTTGATACTGTTTTGTATTTGCGACTAAGGGCATCAACTACCACATTTGCTTCTTGTTCATTTGATACTATTTTGTATTTGCGACTAAGGGCATCAACTACCACATTTGCCCTTCCCGGGTGATACTAAATTTCATAGTCATAGTCCTCAATGAGCTTCACTCATCTTCTTTGTCGTATGTTTAAGTCCCTTTGGATCATTAAATATCTCAAACTTTCATAGTCTATGAAAGTTCAAACACGAGACCTATACAAATAGTGTTTCCAAACCTACAATGTTAATACCACTAAAGCCAATTCTAAACCATGTATTGGGTAGTTACCCTCATCAGCCTTCAATTGTCTTAGGGTATAAGCAATCACTTTGTCATGTCGCATTAATACATAACCTAGACCTTTCCTTAAAGCATCATTATAAACTACAAACCCTTTCATCTCTGAAGGTAATGTTAACACCGGAGCGGTGGTAAACCTTTTTTTTTTTTAACTTTTAGAAGCTCTCTTCACAGTTTTTATTCCATTCTTACTTTGTCACATTTTAAGTCAGTTGGGTCATCGGAAAAGCTATAATGAAGAATCCCTTAATGAATCTTTTGTAGTATCCTACTAATTCAAGAAAACTATAAATTCCAGTCACATTTGCGGGTCCCTCCCACTTTAATACTACCTCCATCTTCCTAGGATCCACTAGTACCCCTTCAATAGATATGACATGCCCTAGAAAAATCACTTTATTCAGCCGAAATTCATATTTATTTAGGTTGGTATACAATCAATGCTCCCTAAAAGTTTGCAATACTTGTCTCAATGGTTATTCGTGCTCTAGGTATGATCTCAAATAAACCAAAATATCATCTATAACACTACAACAAACTTATCCAAATAAGGTCAGAACACCCAGTTAATCAAATCCATAAACATCATAGGAGCATTTGTAAGTTCAAATAGCATTACTAAGAACTCGTGATGTCCATAACGGGTTCTGAATGCAGTCTTTGGCACATCTTGTTCCTTGATCAAGAATTTAAAGTACCCTGACCCCAAATCTATCTTCAAGAAGACCCTTGCCCTTTTTAGCTGGTCAAATAAGTCATCTATCTGTGGCAGTGAATACTTATTTTTCACCGTTACCTTGTTTAACTGCTTATAATCAATACAAAGTCTGAGGGTCCTATCTTTTTTTTCTTCATAAATAACACTGGAGCTCCTCAGGGTGAGTTACTTGGACATATGAACCCTTTATCCAACAATTCTTGTAGTTGAATCTTCAAGTCAGCTAATTTAGCGGGCGCCATAAGCAAGATATTCTTCTTGGTCATCATAATCAAAATAATACTATTTGATATGATATTTTTATCCCCTCTAAACACCACCATCTTACCTTCCTGTTTCTAAAAGGTCACTATTTTCAAATTGCACCCTAAACTCAGCCCATGTCTAACACCTCACGGTCTACTAGACCGCATTGTATCCTATAAAGATCATGCCCTATCTGACAGTAAATCAGTGGCACAATTTACTCGTAAATATTTCGCCACCTAAATCTACTCTATAGTTTCTTCTACTGTACATAGCCACCTACATGCTATCTCAGCATCTGGTTCTCCTAAAAATAACTCGCACCCTAATTCTTGCATGCTCTTCACTACCCAAACCAGTGTAACCACACTGTCCTTCAGTGCCGGGGCAACTGGCAATACCTGCGCTATTTGTGCTATTAAGGGTGCTGGTACTAATATATGAGGCATCGCCTCAATCAATGCCCTCACAATCTAGGCTATAAATGTTAGATCAATATATGGTGCAGGGGTTGCTGCTAACACTATTGTTGCTAAAAGAGGCACCTCTCTTGGATGAGGTGTTGCAAGTATATGAGAGGCTGAATTCTCTAAGGAATCCTCTCTCTCTCTCTCTCTCTCTCTCTCTCTCTCTCTCTATATATATATATATATATATATATCCTTTAAACCAAGATGTTGACATTGTCTATATGCTGAAGACGGATCTGTCATTACACTTTACCTTGTGCGCACTATCCTAAAACAATCCAATACTTATCAGATTTTAACTCAACTCTTAACCTAGACTAAATTTACAAATAAAAATATAATAATTCACTTTAAGATTAGAGTAAATTTTTTTTACCAAAAATTCAGAAGAGTTTCTCCTATATTTTTAATATCGATATTAAGAGTTTCTCTTTTATCAAGTTATCGATATTAAACATAACATCACCATCCAATCATTTTGAATACAATCATCTCAAAGGATAGAATAAAAACAGTACAAGATAGACAAAAAAGAAAAAGAAAAAAGAGTATAACATATCAGTCAAAGAGGTTTTATATTTGGTTAGAGCTAACATGTTAGGTTGCTAATACATCCATGTCAGAATGTGCTGCGTCATTAAGATAACCTGCGCCCAAGTCAAGGCATCTTTAAAAAGATATTGATCACAAGGGTACCCTGGACCCAAATTATGAACTTTTGCCACACTAGCCCATTTTATATGTTTTCATCTTAGTAAGTACCCGGTTTCAATTTTGCATTAGTGTTTATTTGCCTTGTACAATAAGTGTAAATTCTGAGCCCATCATCCACCAACATTTATTCGGATTCATATTGATTTCTTAATTGTTGAATCAATGAATAAAATGTTTAGACAATCATCCATTAGTCCAAAGTGCTATCTAAAGTCTTGATTAAGTCTTAATATATGTTTAAATCATCCCTCACGTTTATTCCAAATTCGAGCTGCACTTGTTTCTGCGTCATCACACCTTACAATACCAATAACTCTCTCTCCCGGCCCCCAGTCTCTGGCTCCCTTCCGATGTGAATATGACTGTGCTGATAGTTATTGCCCTCGAAACTAATCTCTAACACTAGGGTTTGTTCTCTCTTCAAATATCATGTCTTGTAATCTTAGCACTGCTCTAAATTATTTTATCTTTTTAGACAGCCTATAATTTTATTCTTGAACCAGATAGAGCCTGTAATTTAATGAGCCCTAACCTACCAGTGGTCAGGTTCGAGGGAGCTTAATAAAGTCCTCATCTACTCCATCAAAACACGACATTGAGGGCCCTCATCATTAACAAGTATTTTGTTCTCACATGGCTGAGCATATCTGTTGACTTTTGTTAGCATTTGAAAGAAACATGACCCGTCGACCACCCACCAGCCACCTTTCACAGATAGCTAGGTAGCCCTGCCAATTTCCAAGCCAACCAAACCACACACTCGTATGTATATATACAAGTTTTCCTAGAGAGCATATTACCTTCACAAAGCCTCCATGTTAAGTTGCCCCATGCCTTATCCATTCATCAAGGCCACATTTTTTATACGTTGGCACGACTTTTCAACCCAAAATTTGAATCTCTTATTTGGCCAGACTCAAATTTTCTCCCTGCAAATACCTCATATTATTAGCTTGGTGTGTTAATTTATTCCATAAACTTATTTAGTTTTGTTTTAATGACTTCATCGAATTGAATAGAGGGAGCACTAGGTTTTTTTTACTTTTTTTTTTAAAAAAAAATTGAAAAGTAGAGAACGAGCATAACCTAGGATTCAGTGGACAATCTAATGAGAACAAGGTAACCTATGAAGCATGATTATTTATTTATTTATTATTATTGATATCTTATCAAAGTTTCAAGACAAAAAGATGGATTTAGCTTGGAGTGCAAGGGATCCTCCCCATTTTGTCAAGAGAAACTGATGATGGTGATGATGATCGCTCATGCACCTTTATTTATTCCTCTCTTTACTATTCTTTTGCGAGCTACGAGCATATATAGCATGTAATAAAACTAAACTTTTGTAGAAAAAATTAAAACACAATAAAGCAAAAGTTAAGTTAAAGATAATCATATTTTTATACCATTTAATTACCAATCTCGATATGAATAGCACATATTTAATCAAGATGTAAGTTTGATATATAATATGGGTTTGAGAATACTTTTCACATGGATTTTGTACTAGGTTTTGGATTGGGGGTTGATTTGATTAATTTGAATTAACTTAGATTATTATTAAAATAATATCATTTTATATATTTTTTTAACTAAAAAGATTTAGATAATTTTTTAAACAAATATCTTTAAAATTAACCAAACTAAATCTTATTTATGCTTGATTAAATCAACCAATAAGAGCAGGGGCGGAGGCAAGGGGGGCAAGCAGGGGCCAGGGCCCCCCCTCCCCCCGTACATTTAAAACTTTTTCATTCGGTAATTAGATAATTAATTGTGAGCTAGGTAATTAATTATGAGCTAGAGGTATGATATTTTTTTATTTTAAAAAGATGGTTTTATTAACAGTAATTAAATGTAACTGTACTTTTGATTTTTTATTTACTTTTGACCAATGTAGAAAGAAAAAAAATATAAGGTTATTATCTTGTGTAGCCCTAATATAAATATTATAGCCGATAAAAACACAAATTACGAGTAAAATTTTTCTATAAAAAGATTGAAGCAGAGCCACCAATTAATTTATCTTTCATCAAATAAAACAAGATAACTTAAATTTAAAATATATTTTTGTTTTGTTTTGTGATGTTTGTTAATAATTTGATGAGGTTTTTTTTTTATAATTTCACCATTTTTGCTTATTTTTTTTCTCAGATCTGCTAGTTCTATCAATTGTTTTTTGAATTCTTGTTACGGAGATTTTTTTAATTAATTAGATATATTTTATTGGTTTGTTTTGATTATGTTAAATTTTTTTTATATTTTGTTTTAAACAGAGCCACCAAAATTATCAATTTTTTCTCATGATATATGTTTTGATTTTAGAACATGTCATCCGATCATGTACTCAATCATCCAAAATTAAAGAACATGTCATCGATTGCTGATTTATGTCAAGGATTGGTTGAAACAGAAAAACCAATAATTTATCCACTAGTTGACAGATTGATTCAACTTATTTTGACTCTTCGATCCTGTTTCGACAATAACTACTAAACAAAATTTATATCTTGTTATATTAATTTTGCCCCCCTAATAAATAATCCTAACTCCGTCCCTGAATAAGAGATTGATGTATTAAATTATCGATTGATTGGGTTAAGATATTAATTTAAAAGAAATTTTGTTTGGATTAGATTTTTAATTAATGAATTGAGTAGATGTTATTTTTTTAAAGTATTTTTTGCTTCAAAATATATCAAAATATTTTTTTTATTTTTTAAAATTTATTTTTGATTTAAACAAATCAAAACCATATAAAAACATAAAAAATGATAATTTATAACTAAAAAAAATTTAAAAAAACTTTAAAATTACAGTTGATTCATAAATAAATTATTAGAATCGAGTAGAAAAATGAAAGTAGTGCTATCAAAGACGGTCTTATAAATAATCAGCCACCTCTTACTTTGTCTGTTTCACAACTGAACCAGTACCAGGTGGCTACTCTTCTTGCTTCTTCCAATCCCGGCGCTTCTCTCTCTCAAAGCTGTACACTTTTGGTTGGCTGGCTGTTTTTGTCTTAGTTTCTACTACAAACGTTGTTCCTACTTAATGGAATTTTTCTTTTATTAGTTTTTGACTCTTTAATTTCCTCAGGTACTGTCTTTTTTTCTTTTTCTTTTTCATTTTCAAGTACAGTTCTTCCCCTTCTTTTTATGATCATTAAAGATCATAGCTTTTATGCTTGTTTCTGTCCAAGTTTCTTGATTTCAAGTGGGTTTCATTTACTGTTTCTTCTGCTGTTGTTCAACTCTGATTTGTGTGAATTTGGTTTGTGCCCTTATAGAATTCCCTGATTCATGTTTTATGAGTTTTTTCTTCACTTTAATTCTCCTGAAGTGTACGGTTGGAAAATTCTTTTAAAAAAATTCTCTTTGAAGTGTACTGTTGGAAAATTCTTCGTTTAACTGACTGGTTGCTTAAAGTCTACAACTTGTTGGCATCAATTAATTGAGCACTTCTCACTTTTAGACTTGCATGATGCTTGCTTTCAGACTTCAATTGTGAGGTTGACGACCATTTTTTTAATGGTTATATGCTTAAAAAGGCTGGATTTTACTTGTATTCTGCTACTACACTGCTAATAATTTTTAATTTTAGTAGAGTTCACTTGATACTTGATTGCTTGTTGATTTTTGGGGGTGATATGCCTCGTCAAGTTCTTTTAGGGAGGTTACATGTTGTTTTGACTTTGGATTGTTTCAAAATTTTACTTCAGGAGTTTAATTCGACTTTAAGTACTATTGAAATCAGATCACTTGACAGCATTTTCAGAAAGATTCTTCCCATTTTTAAGCTAGTTTGAATGCTTTTAAAATGTCTTCTTAGGTTGTTCTTCGAGTCCATGGTGCCTGTTATTGAGAATTTGTTTTTTGTTTTTTGTTTTTTGTTTTTTTTGGCTAATCATCACATAACATGCTATCAATGGACATTATTTTGTGGCGGTTCCCCTTTTTTTTGGTTTATCAAATGATTGACTTCTTCATTATTTGATTTTAGTTCCCCTTAGAATTATCTTGGAGTACTTTAGGAAAAGTTTACTTCCGTTTTATGTTTCCGTAGTCAATACTTAGGAAGCAACGCTTGTTAGTTGAATTCATCGGGGGCATTTACTCGAGCTTTATCATTGCTAAATATCACGAGCTTCAATATTTTGTATGTGATGACTAGAATCCATGAATATGAAGATTTATCTGGGATATAATCACATCTTTGAAATTGGAATTTGGGGTTTAGTTTATTCACTTACATTACGTTGTCTGGTAAATGACAGGTCAGAAAAGGCTTTTTCCACTCCAGTCATGGATACTAATTCACTTCTTAAAGATCAGAAAGAAAAACCAAGTCTTCTTGTTGAGGTAAATTCTGCAGCTTCAATTGTGTGATTCTTCTTACTTAACAATGAAATTCCTGTTCTTCCAGTCTTGACTCTTGAAATTTTGTGGTTTAGGTTGCTAATTTAGAAAAACAGCTGTGGACACTAGTCCATACGAGAGGTCTTTTGTACTCCAATGTTCAAGACTTGTATCGAAAAATATGCTCTAGTTATGAGAAATTAATTCTCAGTGATCACAGACTGGAGGAGCTTCAAGATACTGAATATTCTCTGTGGAAGCTTCACTATAGACATATTGATGAATTTCGTAAACGAATAAAGAAATTTTCTGCTAACAGGGAGACTATAACGTTTGTGACACCACAAAGTAAGTTGGCTGCACAGAGAAGCAGTGATAACCATGTTGATGGATTTAAATCATTTCTGTCTGAAGCAACTGAATTTTATCAAAATCTTATCTTCAAAATCAAAAGATATTATGGTCTCCCAGAAGATTTTTCCTTCCATAGAAACGGTGGCAATTCTGCTTCCCCTGAGCCCAACAAAATGCAGAAACTACAATTTTTATGCCATCGCTTTTTAGTTTGTCTGGGGGATCTTGCTAGATACAGAGAACAATGTGAAAAATCTGACACGCAGAACCACAAGTGGTCAGTTGCAGTCGCTCATTACTTGGAAGCAACAATAATTTGGCCCGACAGTGGAAACCCCCAAAATCAGGTACTTTCACGCTACTTCCTTATTATGATCTCAGCAGAGAAACTTATGAAAGGTCCTCAGTCATGAGAATGACTTTTATAACTTTGTATGCTTTTAAAACCTGCTATCCTGGTTTCATATATATAGCACATAACCAAATATGTTCAATTTTCAGTTGGCAGTGTTGGCAACATATGTCGGTGATGAGTTCCTAGCTTTGTACCACTGCATAAGAAGTTTAGCTGTTAAAGATCCTTTCCCTGATGCATGGAATAACCTTATTTTACTGTTTGAAAGAGTAAGACTCCAGCTCATGTTCCAGCTCTCTTTCTCTCTCACTCTCTCTTGTATAAATGCTATCACCAACAGATTGCTGTGCTGCCATATTTTTTTCTTTGGCAGTTCTCAGTTGATTTTGTGGTTTTCCAGAACAGGTCATCTCATTTACATTACCTTTCTAGTGAGGCCTGCTTTGATTTCTTACGACCATCTGAAAGTAGCGTCTGGACTGAAGCACAATCCGCTAATGATTTTTTGAATTGCAAGCCTCTGAAAGCTGAAGATGAAGGCTCAAGGGAGACACATTTATGGCCTCTAATCATTAGAACAATAAGTTTCTTCTTCATAAAATCCAGGTAATCCTTGAAGCACATTTTGTTTCTACCAAACAATTTTAGTGTTCCCTTCTAGATTTAATTATGCAATAATGTTTATGTTTTTTCTCAATTTCTGTTATACGTAGCATGTGCTATAATGCCTTCTGGTTCCTACAGTAATTTTCACTACTCTGTTGGTAGAATGCTTGATACGTTAATTGGTATAGCATTCACTATCCAGAGTAGTCTCCTTGATAATTGTTCTATTATCATCTTTTCTGAAATTGAATGTTCATCTTGTGTTGAGCTTCTGAGATGGAATGATCTTTTAGTGGATTCTCAAAGTCATAAGGTGTAAGAATTTTTTTATCAAGCAATTACCATAAATTCTGTGCCAACAGAATAATGTTTATGTTTGGAATTTTGGCCAGCAAAACTAAAACTGTTATCCTTATTATATAGGACTATTAGCTGCAACATGATTGAGGAGGCATCCTTCTGAAATATGCTGTCACATTACTAATTCATGTTTTTACCATATGCATTCTGAAAGTACCACTTCCACTATGTCATACTGAGCTGAAATTTTGTTAACTGCTTTTTAAAGTATCTTGTTCTCAACTCCTTACTAAACAAAAGATGGCTGTATACAGTACTAATTGCTTTTCAATTTGTGGCAGTTTTGAGGACTTTCCTTGTACTTTTGCATCTACTATTAAAGAGCTGGATGTGTTGATGGCACTAGATGATGCAACGTTAAAAACTGCAATGGAGTCATATCAGCATATGAATTCAGCCAGGAGTGGTCCTTTTAGAACCCTTCAATTTATCTCATTACTCATCTTTGTCATTGAGAATCTAATAAATATCCCAGATGAAAAAGATTCAAAGGGTAAAACTGAAGTCCATCAAATTGCGTTAATACAAGCTGCAGTGGCTGCTTCATTCATTTTCATGGGACGTCTTACTGATAGATGTTTGAAGGCAGATTTGTTGGACTCTTGCCCACTTTTACCAGCTTTGCTTGTTTTTGTGGAGTGGTTAGCTCGTATTCTTGATGAACTCGAAACACATGGATCTGATGATAAAAGTACAAGTTCTATGTCTTATTTCTTTGGAGTGTTTCTTGAACTTTTGAATCAGTTTGACATTAATAGTGGTGAAGTCGAGCCTCCACACAGTATTGCTCTTTGGGAAGACTACGAGTTGAGAGGCTTTGCACCAGTAGCTCATTCACAGGTGCCATTAGATTTTACAAGTCATTGGGGACACAGAGACAGTTTTGAAACTGGAACTCGATACCGTGCGAATCGCATCATTGATGCTGCAATGAAGATTGCAGATAGAACAAACAATAGTCACAAGTGGATCTTCTATGATAAATCTGGAAGAAGATTTTCTGTTGCTGAATCAAATAAATTTCAAGACAGGAAAGAGCTGGAAAAGATGGGGTCTGCTAGTACTGTTGTTCAAGAGAAAGATCCCAACCAGCAAATTTTACAATCAACAGAAAAAAGTGAGAAGGTAATCCTTGAGGAGAAACCAAGTAGCCCTGTTGTGAATGGAAAATCCATTTCATTAGAGGAGGAAGAAGTCATTCTCTTCAAGCCACTCACAAGATACAATTCTGCACCACTTTATAGGTCTATCACCTCCAATGATCAAACACCTTCAGAAGACACTGGGGACCAGGTCGTGCCTGCTGATGAATGCTTGCGACGTGCTACGTCACTACTAATAGCACAAAACCAGCGGCAGGGTGATCCTTCAGCATTCCATTCTGACCTCACCAATTTCAGGTGCATCAAACCAGTGAAACAGCAGGAGCCTCCCCTAAAGGATACAGCAGACCACCTGGTTTCAGAAGCTCCTAACTCTCATGGGACTCCGTCTCTCAGCACCTCCATTTCTGCTGGGCCACCCTCACTCAATGCTTGGGTTCTCAATAGAGGTTTGAGCAATGAAAGGGTGAAAGGTAAAGGTGACATGAGTAGACATAGCTTGGCACCTATTCAGGAAATGGCTTCAGCATCCATGAATGATCTCTCTATCAGTGAAACTGACTCTGTAATTAGTTCCACGCATGAACATTTGACCCCACATTACTCTTCTCCTCCTTATTCAGCTCCAGTGCCGTCTGCCCCATTTCTTCCTGATGATGCTGTGTGGCTTAATGGCATCCAATATACTTTCACTGACTACAATAGCTCGGGAACTATCAACAGAACTAATTCTAATTATTTTGACACATCTCAAGTGAGTGGCTATTCAAATTGGACTGGTTCTCATCAACCTCTTCATCACGGTCCTGGAATTCCAGGCTTCATGGATGCATACACACCAGTGCGTCGAATGACTTCTTCTGAATGGCTTCGTCAGTACAGGGAAAGTCAGAATCCTGAGCGCACCACTAGTCACTTATGGCCAGTACATTCTTACACCATTGGGAACACTGGAAACTTCCACGACATATCCAGGTCCGGTCTTTTTAATCAGTGGGCAACTCCTGTGGCTTCTAATCAATTGGTTTATGAAGGGAGCCCGCCAATGCTTCCAGGTTTTCCTCCTGTTCATGGAACTGATGATCAAAGGAACAAATTCTTTTATGGTTATCAAAGACCGAACCCTTATGGATGTGGTGGCATGAATGAGCCAGAACCACTCTTGCAGCATCTCAAGGAGAAAGAATGGCTGCTCCAGCAGGATCCAAAGTTCAGAGGTCCTACATATATGGGAAGTTGAAATTGTCATGCGAGATGGCTGATATGAGCATTGCACATAGCTGCATACCTTCAATATGGGAACCTCATTCAGCCTGTAATGATCCATAGGTGATAACTGTTCATTTGTTAGTTGTTAACATGTAATATGTGTTAATGTGTGTGCATATGTAACCATTCTTCCAGAAGAAGAGCTCAAGAAACTCCGTAGAAAAATTCTCATCTGTAGGATTATATATATGGGAACTTCATTCAGCCTGTAATGATCCATAGGTGATAACTGTTCATTTGTTAGTTGTTAACATGTAATGTGTGTTAATGTGTGTGCATATGTAACCATTCTTCCAGAAGAAAGAGCTCAAGAAACTCCGTAGAAAAAATTCTGATCTGTAGGATTATATTTGTAGTTCGTGAAAATTGACATGTTCTATCAGTTCGAGATTATATCTGCCGTGTAATATGCTCAACTGCAGAGTAGAGAGAATGCTTTGGAAGTTGTCTTCAGAATCCATTTCAAATATTAACCTGCAAAGATTATATTGATCTGCTTTGATGCTGTTTTTGTGACTTCAACATTAGAGAACAACCCGTCTAGAAAGCTCAATATGCGAGGCTAAACAACAATGTTAGCGGCTTGGCAAACGCTCTTAAAAATTTGAGGCGGCTTCAAAATAGGTCCCCATATTTTGATGTGGCTTTCACTTACATTCCCAGACTATCAATTTAAGCAGCATACCCCAAATTAATAGTAGAGGAAACTTCAATGAATTTAGGTGTAATACAGAGGTTTATGGGTTAGAAAGTTTAATTAATTTGCTAGATAGTTGGATATTAGTTCAGCTATTTATTGAAATAAAAGATTAGTTTAGGAGAATTTTTTTAAAAATCATTTTAAAAAATAATCATTAGCACGTTTCTAAACACATTTTTATTTTAATCCATCTAATTTCAGTAATTTCAATGTTAGATAATAAAATTAAAAAAAATACTAGATTAAAAAAAAAAGAGCATTGTTCTACCTCTTTTAATTTTTTGTTCAATTAAATTAAATTTAGTTTTAGTAATTCTTGGAGATGATACCAAAAAACACACATCTGGCTGTTTTACATGCCCTTTTGTCCCTTCGAGGCACGATCATATCCCCAACAGTAAACGTAACTTGAATCTGCTCAATTCAATAAATGGTCTTCAAATGGAAAATCAGCACTGATGAGCCTCTTTCCCTCATCCTCGATCTGTTGACCTAACTCAGGGCGATACCTTCGGTTGGGTTTTTAACTGTCTTTTTGCTTCTAGTGATGCGGGTTTGGGAACACGTTACTTTAAATTTAAATTATTTTTTATTTATTAAAAATTATTATTTTTTAATCTTTTCAGATTGTTTTAATGTGCTGATATAAAAAATAATTTTTAAAAAATAAAAAAAATATTATTTTAATACATTTTTAAACGAAAAGTATTTTCAATCATAACCGCTACTACTAGTAGCAGCATAATTACTACTAATTGATTTAGAACTTGACAAGGTAAAGGTCTAAGGTTGTTGAGTTAATAATAATCTCGGATTAATTCAAGATATAATTTAACCGGTAATAATCATTTTTTTTTAGTAAGCCTAAATTAACCAATTATACTAGTAAAAGTAAACTTAAATACAAACTCACATTTTTTTTAAAAAAAAGGCAAATTAGATTTAATTAATTATTGGCAGCCATCATCGAGATCACGTTTTGGGATTCATGTTTGTTCTTGTCCTCGCAAATTTGTCTCATCCTTAGCTATGACATTATCTAGATATAAAGCCTTCCCAACCAAGTCAAAGTTCAAAACAACAAGATGCGAGCCGATTTGTGGCATGCATTATCAATTGTGTCTCGAACCGCAACAACTCTTTGACTCTCTCCGTATAAAAAAGCCACAGAATACATAAGGAAAATATATATGAATCTATAATATATATACATAAGGCATTTATTATATGTTGATAAACAGAACTAATGTATACCAATTTATTATATCTCGTTGCATGAGGCTTGTGCTGTTGGGTTTTTCAAAACATATATATACAACAGAAAGTGTAAAATTTAAATTTTTTCAAGAGTCTTGTCAGATAAATATATAGTTGTTTCGGGTTTATGTGAAAATTACCTGGAGATCAGATGTTCTTTTTTACTTTGAATATTTGTTTCAAGGCGGGATTGTCGTAAATTACAAGTCGTTGAAATTTCTAGCCTCTAATGGTAATTCACACGAACCACTAGTGAGAAATATCCTAAATATTTTTTTAAAAAAGGGATTGTTATACCTTAGAGTGCTAACTCTTTTTTTTTTTTATGTTTTTTATTTTATATATTGTACTCTACTTACTCCTTTTGATCACATGAAATAAGAGGCATAACATTTTATTTATAGAAAAACCTAAAAAAACTCTATAAATAGCAAAATATCAATTTGTCCATTAAATAATATCATATATATTATTTAGGCTAATTTTAAAAATTTATTCAATGAAGTCCTTACTTGATTGTTTTTAGGTCTAGAATTGTAATACCCTGTATTAATTACAATGTAGTATTTGATTTCTAAAATTTATTTACAATCAAGTCACACTTGATTAATCTTTTCATTTTAATTTCTGACCAATGATTCTTATGTGTGTGACTTATTAGATTCCCTAATAAGTTGCCCAAATATAAATAACAATCCTAAAATAAAATAGGATTAAAGAAATTAATTTATTATCAATTCAACAAATGATTGATTTATATTTGAAGATCAAGTACAATGTCTAACAATCTGTCATGATCTTTCAAATATTAGAAAAGTCATAAGTGGTTTAACTTAATATTTTATTGATCAGTTTCTCAGTGTAATTATTATCATTTCATCAACAATATTTTAATTTAGACATTATAATATGTATTATGTCTACTCTATCGAATCATGTTTGTTCTCAATACCATAGTCATTGATTCTTTGAATAAGATTTGAAACTCTTTCCAAATCTCATTCTATCTTGCACAATGATTTATAACCAACAGTATTTGAGAACATATGAAATATTTTCTCTAATTCACATAGGGTGATGAATCTTCTCTTGATTACTTAAATATTTTCATATAGTTCATGCTATACCCAATATATGTCCATTCATTATCATTGATTAGGAAAACATATAGCAGAATAAAAAAATAACACTCTCTATATAAGATAACTTAGTGATCTCAAGTCTAGGGATCACTTACACAACAGTTATATGAGCCTTTCTATAAACACATGTGATCTCTCCATATAAAATTCTCATGCGGGTCAGTTCAATGTACAAGTCATTTGACAAGCACATGCATATTAGTTCTAGGTATCCCTTATAACTCAGCTTATAAGAACAACTGCTTCATTTCATAAAAGAAAGAACATGATATGTATTAATCTCAATAACTCCAATTAATGTCTAATTTTAATAGAGCATTGACCAATAACATTTAGAAACAATATTTTAATATAATAGAAATTCCATAATGATAACAACTTTATAGTTTCTGTTGTAAAATATTTTTGTCCCAAGAACTTTATTTTTACTCTAGATTCATTAACCAAACATTAGATTAATTAATAAAATATTTGATAAATATTAAATATAAATAAACTTTTATTAATAAATTAAATATATATACATGAATAAACAAAGTGAATGACATATGTAACCAACTACTAAATGCAAATTGGAGGAGCTGTTTGTATCACATTCTCCATGTCTGACTTCCATATAACTTATTAGAAGAAGAAATCCATATACTATATTATAAACAATTTGATGAAAAAAAATAATATTACAAAAATAAATAAAATGAATGTCATAACTTACACCTGATGAGACTGCTACGCTTCTAACTCGATGCGGTAGAATGCCTGAATACGGGTTGGATTTTCACAAAATCTTTTATGCTCACACCGATTGACATGATAAACCACAAATTTACTGAACTTCTAATGGGAGTCGAATCCAATATCCGTGTCCAGCATCTGGCCACCCCAACCTCTCGACTACCAACGTGTAGATGCTTCAACTAGCCATTTAAAATAATTATACTAGTATAAATAATAAACAAGTATTTTAGAAGACATACATATTTCATAATTGCTGTAGCTTCCACTCCATGCCATTTCCATGCCCAACATTTCATCCATTAGTATTCTTGCGTTGCAAACAGAATGTTCAATATTTTCATTTTGTTACCTGGAGAAGCCATTCAGATATCATGCTGATGTAAAACAGTCAGGACTTTCCAGTTACAACTTCAAAAGTCTAGAGTGCCAAACTTTTGGATTGATGAGTAACAGTAATCTGCCAGATTGTCAAGGAAAGATGGATAAAATAGCTCTCAGGACAATTAAAGAATAACTTGGGCAAGAAACATGAATGAAAAATGAATGAATCTTGTTCTTGTTGCTGCTATTTTGAACCACAATGACCTTGTACAGAATGTGCATTGGAGGAACAAAAATAAAGGTTATTCAGGGGAAAAAAAATCACTAAAGCTTCTTCCGAACAACTCATTTCCACAGTTCTTCCATTGGGATCCCACGTTCACGAGCAACATCACTGAACTGCCTCATTTTTTGCACTGCAACAACTGTGGCTCTCGCATTATTGAGCGCATTCTCAACACCTGCCATTTCGAGAACAATTCTCACAGCACCTCCAGTAATCACTCCGGTACCAGGTGAGGCAGGTCTGAGCATCACCTTTGCTGCCCCAAAATCTCCCTCAGATCTGCCATTCAGTTTTTAAAAATGCTTAGTTACTAAATTAGCTAATTTGGAACTGTTTGCTCCGTTATATGAAAACCCAAATAAGTAAAATGCAAGGCATGCTATTGAGGGCAGGTTAAAAGAGGAGTATTCTTGTGAATTATGCATCTATCATGCTCCAATATCTTTATCATGCTCAAAAATCTACCAAAAAGGCCCGGGACATGGTCTAGTCTCATAGTCAATGAAGGTGTTTCTTTTCTTTACAATTGCACTATATTATCAATGCTAGATAAATGACAGCAAAACTCACACACACAAAAAACAGTTCACAGTAGAAGAGAAAATGGAAATCAATGCAGATGCATATCCAACCTGTCGTCAGGGTGTATAACTTGATATTATATGAGCCAATCAACTTGAGATGATATACTATATTCATTTTGACCTTCTAGGAATACCCATCCTATTTCAGAGCATATAACTTGAAAAAATATGGAGTCAATCAACTTCAGATGATTTATATTCATGTTTCACCTCCTAGGCAACTAGGTTCTACAACAAGATAGAAGTTCAGAAAACTCCCCATAGACCTGCAGTTTTATTTTTAAGAAATAAAGTCTTAATTTGAAATTTTAAAAAAAAGGAAAAAGAAAAAAAGCACAAAAGTTTCCGAAAATTCAAAAATGCCTAATTTGCACTGAGACATAAGGAATGATGAAAGGCAGTGCTTTGAGTAAATCAAATTAGACTTTCAAAAGCGATGTTGATGCCATAAGCTTCCTATAGGAACCCAATCCAAACATACATCAATTAACAGCTAGTCCTAAACCTATATCCAAGATTAACGAATTGCCAAACCCTCCAAAGCAACTCCAAATCCTAAATTATCACTCAATGACAGTTTCTGTCATAGAACATTACACTTACATGTTACAAAAAAAGTTAATAATCCTTGATTCTAACAGCTCCCATCTCCAAACAGCCAGAAAACACCTACAATTCTTGCAGCCTTAATTCTAACAGCTCTCATCTCCAAACTGCCAGAAAACACCTCTAATTCTTGCAGAAATTCTACGTATCAAGTCAGCCTTACTCATACAGGAAACTTTAATGACTTGTCACAGCCAACTTAACAATTCTTCATATATTTGGTTTTCCACATTCTATCTCAAATGCGATTTTGCAAACTATCCATCTCCAAAACAGCTGCATGTTCTCGGTCAGACTTAGTTCTCCAATACAAAAAAGTTAAATTTCACAATCAGTCAGAGCCTAAAATCCTTAGAACCAACAAATCCAAAACTCACTTAAAACCAAAGAGTCAATAAAATTAACCGAAAAGCCAAGCCTTCACACTTAAACAAAAATAAAAAAGAACCAAATGCAATTACAATCCTTAGAATACAAAACCAACATTCACATTATCTAGAAACATAATAAACCACATGAAAATAACAAACCGATAAAAATATTAAAACTTTCAGGATAAGAGATATACCTATGAGGAAAAGTCAAGTACTTTGTCATAGGTACGGTAATAATATTTCTTCTAGCATTAAGAGCTGATTTTTGGACAGCAGCAATAACTTCCTTAGCTTTTCCAACTCCAACCCCAACTTGACCTTGTTTATCTCCAACAACAACAACAACAGCTCTAAAATGCAACTGTTTCCCTCCCTTAACAACCGTAGTAACTCTCCGAACTTGAACAACTCTCTCATCTAACCCATCCTTAGTTTTCTCTCTTTGATTTTGAGCCCCACCCACTAGTTTTTTTTAACCTTAGAATCCATTACATAAATATCTTTGCCTAAAAAACTAACTCCACTATATGCAGGACCATAAAGTTCCTCATAAGCTGCAGCTATTTCTTCTTCAGTTTCCATTGGACCTTCATCAAAGGAGGGTGGAGGAATGTAGTCTTCAGGTTGGGTTGGTGGGTCAAACACAACTTCTTCTTCTGGATTAACATTGTCAAAGAAGGAAGTGCCAATGTCACTTGAATGGGCTCTTGTGATTGTTGTTATGATTTTGGGGTGTGAAGAGAAGAGGTAGAGAAATGGGGATTTGGGTGAGAGAGAAAAGGAAAAAGG
>Ga0307517_10001376_pt1 | contig 40907 bp, 35 predicted proteins | sample 23_EM_MG_FD_194515 | JGI IMG/M metagenome (GOLD analysis project Ga0307517, IMG submission 194515) | Populus trichocarpa ectomycorrhiza microbial communities from riparian zone in the Pacific Northwest, United States - 23_EM | ecosystem: Host-associated > Plants > Roots > Unclassified | place...
GCCCGCCCCCCCGGGCGGGGGGCCCCCCCCCCCCCATATTGCATTTATATCTCTATATACTCCAGCTTATCTGCGTTGGGTTTTTAGCTATGCTCCCTCCGACGAACGAGCGGGCTCAAGCACTGTACATGTATCTATCGGGCCATGCAGCAGAACATAGTAAAGAAACACAACCTAAAGAAAGGAAAAGATAATATCTACATTACCAACAACTTGCCTTCCACCCTCTCCATACCCCACTCTCGGAGAAATCCCAAGAGCAAGAACATCAATACACCAACGGAAATGAGAATCGCACAATGCACAAGAGAAGCCCGGGGGATTCACGTATCGTATCACACAAGGTAGATAGCAAAACGCTCTCGATACCCTCTATTAATAACCACACCCCTATTCGAATTGAATAATACCCACCCCCCCCACCGCTTTACCCCAATCCACCCTCCATCCATCCATCCATCAAACCGGGAATCCCCCAACACCCACTACCAAACCAGCCCACGCATCCAAAACAGAAGGCATTCAAGCAACCCACCACACAACCCCACCCCCAGGAAAGCACCAACCAACCCAATCCACCACGAGAAGCAAACCCGGAAACCCTACGAAGAGTAGTAAATTTATTTTTCCACGACTGTGGTATCATATTAAAATCCGGGAAATAAATTACTCACATTATTTATTCCCTCTATTGGAAAGCTAAGAAAACCAAAACAGTAAAAACAATAGAAAAAATGGACAAAATCAATCTGACTGTTTCCCGAAAGCAATAGCGGGAACCTACGATACGAGCCGGAGGTATGATATTGGGTGTAGAGTATATGGGCCGGGGTGAGGCTATTCCATATCTCAACTAGGAGGCTAGTGCGGGAGCATGGGTAATAATCGCAATGTGGAATGTTACAGTGGTAATGGAGAAGATGACTGCGAGAGGGTGGGGGATTCCCCGGTGGAAGGGGGCCCGGTCGCTGGCTACGCGTGGGTGGCTGGAGGTTGGTGTATATCTGTGTGGCGTGGGAGGAGTGTATCCTCGCTGTCATACTAAACTAACATCAGCAGAACCGTCGCTTGCAAGCGAATTCGCTGTATCGTGCATTTGTTCATATCTCTCTCGGCGCTCACCCTTGCTCTCGCTTCCTTCCTTCCTTCCTTCCTTACTCTAGCGTTTGTTGTGCTGGAATGGTGATGCCCCCACTTACAGTAGATACTTTCCGTCACAACATATCACTCGCTCTATATAAAAAAAACGGATTCTCGCTGATCCTCGTCCCCACCTCCAACTCTTCTAGTGGTAAAATATTGTAAATAAACAGATGGATGAATGAAAACTTTGCCAAGAACGCCGCCGTTCATTTCATAATGCGTAGTTTAAAGGTGGAGAACAGGGAAAAGGAAAGAGGGGGTGGGGGTGGGATAATGCAGATAATCTAATACCCTGACAGCAAAAAAGGTATGTATGGAAGGAAAAGTAAGGAAAAGAATGAAAATAAACTGAAGGATTTCTTCCAAGTTATCCATCCATACAGTCCGTGACATCGCCACTATCTCTACTCACTTCCCATCGCGATTTTTCCCCTTCAAATGGGAAGCCGGTATCATACCATAGCCCTCGGGTCTTTCCAACGTGAGCCAAAAAAAAAAAGAGGGAGGAAAAAAGAGCCATATTTCTACCATAATTTCCTAAAACGCGACAGAAGTTGGACCACCGCACGCCCCTTATCCACGCCACGGTTGCATTCATCTCCCCCGAGAATCTATCATTGTCATCGCCTCCTGTCGCCCGCAACAACATCCACGGCTACCGTCTCAAACCTGATGTTCCGCTTCCACGTGTGTGTGCACTTCTCCACACCACCGCTCTCTATCCACCTGGCGAGATTCTTGCACTGGCTCACGTCAAAGACTTCGAGATTGTGGCAACCTTCTACGACTGCTTCTACGCCCACGCCCGTAACGCGCACGCATCCGCGTACGGAGAGTTCGCGAAGTTCAAGTAGGTGCAGGCCTATCGCTCTGAGCGATGAGTCCGACACGGCGGATCCGCAGAACGACAGTTTTAAGATGGATAGGTGCGGGCAGCCAAGCGAGAGGACTTCCGTTGCTGTGTCTGATAAGGCGCAGCAGAAGGACTACATGTGAAATTAGCTATAGCTTCGAGGAGGAAGGATGCCTTTGGAGGGGAGTGGGGAAAAAACTTTACCAAATCGAGGCTTTGGAGCCCTTTGGCCGCGTTCGTGAGGAAGACCACTGCGCTGTCGGTGAGGTATGTGCAATCTGCTAGACATAGACTTCGCAATCTTTCAAAGCGGGTCATGCTCCAGCTTTGGAATCCTTGGTCTGTGATGGTAGTGCATCGCGTAAGATCCACATGCTCCAACCTGCGGGCTGCATGCGCCGCAAGATGGGACATGGTACGGTCGGTAACGTGTTTGCAATAGCTTAATGTCAGCCGGCTGAGGTTTGGGCATCCAATCACGGTACCAGGGGCAGGATACATTGGCGGGGGTTGGGGTGGGGCTTGCTGGCCGGGATTATATCTTGAAGGGTTATTCGCCGCGGCAGCCGCAGCTTGTGCCTGCTGTAGTTGTTGTTCCGCGTACATTGGGTGGAATTCGGGAACAACCCAACCCACAACCCTCGCCAGAAGTGTGTCGCTCACTTTCCGGCAGTTGCTAAGATCGATTTCCTCGAGCCCTTTTGCACGGTTTGACATTTCAAGTATGGCCTGTCCGGTAATGTCCCAAACACTTTTCATTTTCCAAACTTTGACGTTTGCGCCGCATGTCTGCGCAAGGACCGTGAAACCTTCGTCACCAATGTGGAAGCAGTTTGATATATCTATCAGGTTGGGCCTATGCCCTACAAAGGGTGCAATCGCATGTATCAACACGTGGTCATTGATCACTCGGTTATAGGGCTTCAAGTCGAGTGTGTTCAGTAGGTATGGAGAATTGGTAAGCAGCCTTGACCAATGTGTCGACACTTGACGCACTCGCATCAACTCGTGAAGTTCCATGTGCTTGAATATTTGGATCAAGATATCATCCTTGAATTGGCCAATATTGAACCTGGAGGGCTTCCGAGAAAGTATACGCGCCCGCTTTACCGTGGCGTGATGTTCCGGGGGAGTGGTCACATGTTTGGTCTTTGCCGGCGAAGGTGTTGTAGATCTTGAAAGGGGGCTTGGATTCTCTTCTGTTGGCGAAGAGCTGCTCGATGCAGCACTTGATTGTGGGGGTGGTGGGGCGAGCGAACCTCGCCTAGACTTCGACCTAAGCGATTCAAAGTCCGCAGGTAGGTATGGGTCCGGATCGAAAGGTTCGACGACGTTCGGGTCGTTTGATCCCATGAACCGTGACTCCGGAACTGTCAAGTTCATTGAGGACGCTTTTGGGAGATCCGATATATCCAACCTATCAATTGACTGGGTAGGGGTTGCAGGCGCGTCCCTCATGAGAATGTTTTCACCATCCCCATCCATGCGGTCCCTTGCGGTCATCTCCAACTGTTGCTGCACTTCTGGGGGGCACTTTTTCCACAACTCTTCCAGTACATCACCCTCAATCACCAGGCATTCTACGGGTGTTATCGCGCGAACTGTGGCTGTCCTCCTGGGCGCCAAAGATAGAGCTACAACCTCCCCAAAATGCTGGCCCTTCCTCAATCGTGCCTTGACCTTGTTCTGTTTCGGATCCATAGCCAATTCATCCACCACCTCAACCTCACCGCCCACAATAAAGTAGATCTCCCTTCCCATCGAGTTTTGCTGTATGATGGTCTGAAAGGGCGCATATGTCCGGGGGGCTGCGCTCAACCCTAAAAAGTGAAGGTTTTCCTGGGGGAGATTTGCAAATAATGGCAGTTCCTTTAGCAATTGTCGGATATTGACCTGCCCAGTTGCAAGAGCTGAATTGGTCACCCATGGACTCCCGGGCTTCAGGGCGAGGCCGGGGCCTCCAAAGGCCCTTGGGGCATCGGATTTGGAACACACGTCATCCCCAATCTCGACATCTCCATCCGAGTCGACCGCCCTTTTTACCCCCCCAATTCTCGGACTGCTTTCCCTCTCCTTTTTCTTCTTGTTGAGCAGCGTCAAGCGCTCCTCCGCCTCCTCCCTAATGGCCCTTTCCACTTCGGGGAACTTGGGTAGTTCACGCTGGAGCGCTTCCTTTGTCAAAACGACAAGCAAACACCTGCTCTGGGCAATAATGGTTGCTGTTCGTGGTATGTCCATTAGTATACCAATTTCTCCAAAGAATGCCCCCGGCCGCAATTCGGCATAGGTGCTCTCCCCATCCCTCGAAGTGACGGCCACAGCACCTCGGACGAGCCAGTACATGGCCTTTGCTTCATCGCCCTCGGTGAGGATATAATCTCGCGGTGAGTATGGCTGGGGCCTTAGGTGTGCTGCAACGGCTGACAAGAACTCCTCGGGAGCGCTAAGAAACAAGGGGAACGACCGGAGCCTCTCCAGCAGCACCAGTGGCATGCCATTGGAAGTGGTAAGAGGAGAAGGACGGGCGGGCTTAGCAGGATTCGCCTGGGACTCGAAGTGATGTACAATCTCAATCGTGTTCACGTGGCCGTTAGAGTCGTCAGCTCCAGGGGAAGGAGCCGGGGAGAGGACTATCGGGGGTGCGCGTCGTCTATGGTGCATCGTTTGTAGGACGTTGCGGGGGAAGCTGCAAGGTAAACTATATTATAGAATAGGTGGCGGGAGCGACTGGGGGAGAGGCGAGAATAGTTCTTTATGCCCTCTGGGGGATATCCGAGCCCCGAAACCCAGGCAATGTAGAGCACGGACTCACGCGCACACACGGACAGCGAGGAAGAGAGAGAAAGAGTAGAGAGAAAGTAGACGCGCGGGCCAAAACCGGAACAAGCAGCTGACTCAAGTTTCTGTCCGACGAATAGAATGTAGACACTCCCGATAGGTAACGTCAAACTAGCGTCGATATTAAACTTTGGGGAGTGGTGCGACGACAAGAGGCAAGAATCTCCCAGGACCAGTTCAACGCAAGTGCCCAGCTCTATGAGCCCCCGTATCCCCCAGCGATATGAGGCAATAGATGACGATTTGGCGGGGAGAAAAAAAGACGTTCAATCTAGGCGAGTTGCGTAGTTTTGGGTCGGTGGACAAGAAAAAAGGTCTGAGATTCGAGATGGAGTTGGGGGGGGGATGCGGGTAGTTGTTCCTGTTTTTCTTTTTTTCCTTCCTTTTTTTTCCCTCGTTTCCTTTTCCCCCGATTGTTGCTATTGCTGCTTAATTTCCTCTTGCCTATTCGGTTCGTCCAAAGTCTTAAGCCTCTTTTCGGTCCTTTCGAAGGTATCCCAAGCAAGCCCCTTTCAACCTGTTGGGTTGCGGAGTCTGTTCCTGCGCGCAGGCTTCACCGAGGACGCGGGTCGCTAATACTGATCCGTATGAGATATAGTGGAAAGGAGGGCCGTTGACGGATAACGGGGGCGGGGAAGGGGAGAGGAGGAGGTAAGGGAGGGGAAGGGTGGGGAAGGGTGGGGTGGGGATGGTGGAGGGGTTTAAAGCGTATGCGGAGAAGGGGGGCCCCTGTTTCACACTTTCTCAATGCCGCATCCTTAGGTGCAAGGGAAGTTGCGCAGGCGCTGAAGAAGGGATTCTTTGGTATGGCGGTGGTAATGGTCTGGAGATGAGTTGAGGGGATGAGGGTGAGGATGAGATGGTGATGGTGATGGATTTTGATTTTGATTTTGATTTTTTTTCCGGTGGAGAGGGAGAGGGAATGGGAAAAGGGGGGGTTGGAAAGGGAAGGAGGAAGGATGAGGGAACAAGGTGGGTAAATCTTGATACGGGATCGTGGCTTTTGGAAACAGGTGGCACGAGACAGGACAGGAGGGGAAAGTGAGCGGCAAGCTTCTAGAAGTTCTGGAAGAATCTGGCGTTGGGGGAGTTTGGAAGTGATGTGAGGGTGGAGGGATGGATAAGATAGCGTAGCGTACAGTTGCCGTGCTCGGGTAGCGAGAAACGGGGATTGTGGCAGTGGGAGAAGCAATTGCTCTCGCAGATGGTGGTGGTAGGGTGAATCGTGGCGAATTGGAGCGATAATAGTGGTATGCCTGCATGGAATGTGGTTACTCTGCTGAATTACAAGCTTCGAAGCGAAATCAACGGAGGAGAAGCGATGTCGATGAATGTAACAGGGGTTTATTTCCTGTGCGCAGCGGGGAGCGAAAGCGAGAGGAAGAGGAAGAGGGGACGGTTGTGGGCCTTGGGATCTGAATGGATGAACGAGGGCCTATCGCATCTTACGGGAAACCTCAGAGGAGAAGAGTCAGGGGGGGCTGAGATGGAGGGGAGAGATATCATCATAAGGGTCATAACTGAATTGGAACGCATGCTGATACTGACGAGTTACCTATGATACCGGTGCTAGAGGAGCCACCTGCAGCTTTACCGGGAGACCCTCCTCGTTCCTATCGCATTTTGTCGTGTCCGTGAAACAGAGTGAGGGTGGTGGATATTGTGAAGATAATATCATATTCCATCGCTTGGCGTTTAGCACAATTGTGGGCCTGAATGCCACGGGTACCTTTGTATGTCCCATACCGGCAACCACCCAACTACCGGTATCCCCAATCCTCGCGCATACAGCACACAACACACAGCAACACAATACCGGTGCATATAGACGGAGGAGATTATATAGAGAGGAAGACGACATGTTCTCCCCTTTCCTCACGGTGGCTCCTCTTCTCTCCCTCTGCGGCGCTGCCGGTAAGAAAAAGCTCGGGCGGCAGATTTCGATCCAAGCACGGCATTGAGCCACACACACTTCGGAATGGCAACCACACACGGCGCGCAGTCAGCATCTGCCACCAACCATTGACCATCAGGAGCACACCCTGCACTGCCGGTGTCTGAGGGAGTGTAAGGTGAACAATTTCTCAATCAATCAGTCAATCAACATCCCCCCTCTTATCCGTCTGCTCTGCTCGAGCATCTATCTGCCTTTCTGTCTCTCCCTCCAAAGATAAAAATGAGATCGAAACCCACCGGACATATGCACATACCGGTGATTCCACAATAATTCCGCCATCGCTGTCCTACCGCGACATCAAAAGAAACTGCCACAAGGCTGCGGAAATGTGACGCCAATGACGATTTCCTACATAATTTGTGCGACCCGAAGGCACTCGAGCACCCGCAATCATCCATCACATTTTCGCCCCCTAGCCAGGAAAAGGATGGAGATGGAGAGGGATCGGGGGAAGAAAAAGAAATTCGAATGTCAGCCTCTCCCCCCTTCATTCTTTCATTCTTTCCTTCTTTCCATCTCTTCCCCTCCCTTCCTCGCTTGCTCACCATGCATCGATTCCCGAATAAACGAGCAAGCAAGAACACACCATCCCTTTCCTGTTGCTTCCTGCATGTTGCCCGGCCCAACCCATCTGCTAGTTTTCTTTGAAAAGCTTTCTCCGCCAGCCTCGCAGATTGCATGCCAACTGCTCAGTACTTGACTTCCATGGCTGGCATCTTACTTTTTCCTTTGTTTTGCCATCTCCCCATCCACTCAGCTACCCTAACCCTATGACACGAGAAACCTGAACTTGTATCATATCATACCTGAGTAATTCGCATCATCATACTAAGCCCTAGTAACCTTGCTGCAGCCCTACGATTTCGGGTATGATATTATGACGCGGGTTATTTTGAGCCCGTTTGGCAAAAACGGAACCGTTCCGTTTTGTGACTATTTCACCTGTAGAAGCGGTTGTTTCCGAATTGTGAAACGGAAGGTATGCGGTCATTTGTATGGGGCAGCGGAATGGAATCATCGCATCGGAATCGGGTCTTATGCCACTTCCTGGCCCCGACCGTTCCCCGCCGTTAGTTATGGAAGGGGGAAAAGAAACCTGAAGGGAATTGGCTTGGCAGGGAAGAAGGGGCGAATGGTCAGCCCATCTTCTCGTGCTGGATCGAGATATTATGAAAAGCAACGCCTCACTTTGATAACGGTTGAGCTCGAATTGGATTCTCAATCAATCCCGAGACAAGCTTTTCTTTCATAGACAAGGCTGGGAGAAAAGGGTATGGAATAATAAATGGCTACTCGGGATAAGGAGGCCGCTGAAGCATAACGAAGTACCGGTAGTGGCGTTCAGAGGGGGTGGATGACCATCGGAGCGGCAGGGGACAGCACGAGTGATGTTTTGTGTATTCAGCTCTGCCTCTTTGTTCCAGGGGTTGGGTGGGTGAGCGTCATGAGTGCATTGTTGTTGAGAGCCTTAGTGCTAGAGCTATGACGGTGCTTCTGCCAAGGGGTACGGGGTAAGAATAGGCCCTGCTTGGTGCTCCAGGATGAGACTAGGATTTGGGTATAAAATCTGGATTTAAAAACCAAAGTCTAGAAACTTCAAAATCCGAACTTTGTAAATCGGGCATACCAAGCACAACAGGGTATAGATTTGGACTTTGGAAAATTAGTAACAATATGTGTATCTGATATAACAATAAATACAAGATCCATGTATGATATAATATGATTTGTTTGGGAACCCAAAAACCGAGAAAGCGGTTGGGGCTAATGCCTTTTTTTTCTTCCGGTTGGTATGGTATGATACTCTGTGGCCGGGCTTCAGACAAAATCCTGGTTTAAAATCCTGGTCTAATCCAAAGACAAAAATCCAGTCGTAATTAATACTGGGCCTGCCGAACACGGTCAGACTGAAAATCCAGGTTTTGGAGATCGTTCAGATTTTGGGTCCAGATCCCGGCGTGCCAAACGCTGCCTTAGATTTTATCTGCTGTGATATTATGATATCATACCTCAATTAAATAATGATAGCTTTTTGGGGTATGATAGACTAGGAGGGGGGTCAACGAACACGGGGGCTCGGCGAACATGCCAAGTAGAATTCACTGTTGGTCAATGCACTTTTAGTGTATTGTTCGCTGAGCCCCGGTGTTCGTTGAGCCCACTCCTAATCTATCATACAGTTAAAAAAGAAGCCCTTAGTGGGCAAGGGGTAGTGGCTATCCCCCAGCCATAATCGGGTGCGGAAGTATCAACTGTAGGGAGTGGGGTATAAGAAGCCAGGATTAAGCGGGGAAATAATTGGTATAGTATTCGCATTTCCGACCATAAATGATTATAAGTTTCGGACAGAAGTGGGAGGAATATTTTAGCCATGCAATGTATAGTAAAGGATGACATGGGACAGTGGCTGATAGGTCTGGTTTACCTCATCATATAGCAGTGTGGCTGGGCATCTGAGAAAACAAGAGGCCATCACCTACTGGCGTTGCTCGCCATATCCTGCTATATTGCAGGTGAACTGAATGGCTAGGGGTGCTTGAATTCACCACCATATTATTATCAAACCCTCCCACATCTCTCTGGCTCCCGGCACCTTCGGCAATAAACTATCACTAAAATTAATCCAAGATATGATTGGTTCTCTGCCTAATTTCAAAATGCATCGGTAATAATTCAACATCTTCATGGTTTTAAATATCTGACTCCGGCATTGCCTTTCTTTGGTTCTGGAAATCAAAACCTTTGGGCGGCCGGTTGTCTTGTCTTTATTGAAGGATGAGGGAATGGTAGCATTGGAGCGGTGGGGATACATCTGGACAGCATATTTTCCTATTTTGGTACTAATGTTGTGCATCCTAGGGTTGGACTTTTGTTGAGTGCGCTCTCTCCCAGTATTTAGTCTCTGGTTATGATAGTCAGTTGAGAGCTCCTGGTCGAACGTCTTCACTCCAACGCCAACACCACCACCAAAGTGCTTTTATCCTGTGCTACACGCGTGCCTGCCCCAGCCACCATTGGTTTCTGGGCGGGTTGCCATCAGAGTGTTCCCATCATGACATGCTTTTGCTCACTGTATGGATCAACCTGGGGGCGCAATCATAAACGATCACTCGGTTAGCTTTGGAGTTCGATATTGGAAAAATGGCTTCAATGAGACGAAAGTATCTCTGGCGGGCAATAGTGCCGGTGGAACTTAGATACTCGTTGTCTCTGTATATATATACCTCTTACAGGTATAAATACCGTGTGCCGGTACCCAAGTAGCAATACAGAAGCGACATCGGTTAATTCTTGTCCTTCCTCCACAAACTAGATTGTTCTCGCAGTCGACCCGTCTTTACTTTCGCTTCGCTCTCTTCCTCGCGCACCAAATTTCTGAGATTCGAATAGCTCGAATGGGAGTGGACATGATGTAAAATACTTTACGGTAATTTTACTGTGAACCTACAAGACGCTGTCAGCCGGCCCGGAATAAAAAACATTTTAGACCTTAGGGAGATGGAAGAACAGGGAGGGTTTATACAAGGGGTCCGGATGAAGGATAGGAAACCTAATTTATGTTTTAAATATTATACAATCAGTCTTTAGCACCAAAAATGACTATGATATCATATACCGCGGACCCAACAGGTTCTTCCTCAGTAACTCCCGTCTGCACACAATTCTCCTCATATACTACCAAAGGCCCATGTTTAAGCCTTTTGTCTAACCATGCTTTCACCTCAGCAGCTTAACAACTCAAAATCCATTTGTTGTGAGGAGACTTAATATATAAGCACCTTGTGTGACACGGGCTTCTCTGGCAAATGGGCCTTACCGGGCATCAAATCTTTTGGCTCAGGATTCTGGTCTCCGGCATTCTACTTCAAAGTTGTGATTTGCCGTCCGGTATCAATTGTTAGCAGCCCGACAACATGTAGTATTATTCAAACATTAAAGCGGTGGGCTCGTTATTAGTAAAGCCTGGTAGCAACGCAAATACACGGGCTGTTGTCGCTGTATGGTAGCTACTGTGGATTGATGTTACTTGTACGCTTTGGGAGTATCTATCCACATGGGTAAAGTTATCGTGCTCCACCTTGTACCTCAAGATATCATCCGGTAACGGGAATAAAATAGCAGGAGCCTTTTGTGAAACAGTCTCTAATATCCCTCTAGGGACATTCTAGACCTTTATCCCAATTTTTTTACCCAATAGTGCAATGGGAAGGCAAGCAAAAATGTTTCCCGGGGCCAGTCCTCGTACCGGTAATTGCTTGAAGTTTGTAAAAACGACTGCTATTGCATATGGGCAAAATATTGTGGTTCCGGGCAATTTTTTGCCCATATGCAATAGCAGTCGTTTCTACGGACGTCAGGCAATTACGAGTAGTTCTTAGACAGGTGGACTTGATTGCATATTTAAGACGAGCCTATGGTTGTCTTTGCCGGTTCCGCTCCCCGTACGATCTGTGCGTAGCTTAGTGTCTTTCCTGAGGCTCTGATCGCGCTTGCTCAATGGCCGGTGCTATCCCGGTGGGTTATGCTTTGAACTGGTTGATGGTTTAAATTTACATGGAGGTTGGCGCAAATAAGGATTCCCAGGCCAGAGGAACCAGAGTTACCCTATCAATTTTACATCGGCGACTTGTCGTTGTCGGCCAGCGCGGCATTTGGCGACAGAGTGAAACCCAATCATATATGTGATGTCAACACCTTCTTGGGTTGGTATTATATGAAATATGTCTGAGGAGCTGGAGATTTAGAGATCGCTTAGCATGTTCACAGATGTGGCAGCACCGGGAGGCTCTATCCCAGAATGGTGGAAGGGTTCGGAAATCCTGTTTAGGCGCCTGGGTTGCGGTGGTACTGGTATTCGTATACTTTTCTTCGGAGATTAATAATTTCAGAAGTTGGCACAAGCTGCAAATGTAGAGTCAGATTTGGATGTTGATGTGTTTATTGCGAGGGTGGGGGCTTTCTTTCAGTAGGATAAGAGATGGATCTTGTTGAACCGATTGTGCTTGTGTTGTAACGCTACGAAAGAAGTGATTTTTTCTGTCGCGGATGCGTGGCAAGGGCCGGCTGCAGTTATGTCGGGAGGGTTCGGCCCTGCAAATAAGGCTCTCTGCATACACTGATTGGACCAGGCGTTCATCAACAAAATGGCAGGATAATGGTGACCCCGCTTTTCTTCTGCCTCGAGAACACTATCAATTGGCACTGCCGTGCTCGGGAACCCATCTTCTAATTCCTCTGAGCCCTCTAAGCCCTCCAAATCTTCCAAATCCTGCAAATCCTCTACCTTCTCTGCAAACTTTCCAAACAGCAGTAAAAAAGCGAAATGTCGCAATTCCGTGCTGGGGAAAGTAGCAACTCTTTCAATAACACCAATTCCTTTAATAACAATACCGATACCTTCAATCATAATACCAACTCGTTCAACAATACCATCAACAATACCACCACCAATAATACCAACCATATATCTAACGTGAATAACTATGGTGGTGCCGACGAGAGGGATAAGATTCTCGCATGGTTATCCCCTCTGGAACCCCGAATACGGCACCATGATATTAGAGCTCACCGAGTCGAGCATGTGGGAAACTGGCTCTTACGGACAGAGGAATATCGGAATTGGTTCGATGGCATTCGCGATGGGGAATCCGGTGGTTCGGCCTTGTTTTGCCATGGAGCTCCGGGGGTCGGCAAGACCTACATCAGGTAAGAGATCATATCCTTCAAGAAGCGAAAGTGTTGCTAAGAAGCCGTGATGCAAGCTCTTTGGTAGTAGATAGGCTATGCGATTGGGCAGAGGGGCAGGATTCTGCAGTTGCGTGCTTCTATTTCGACTTCGCGGCTCAGAAGGAGCAATCTCCAACGGATGTCCTAAGTTCCCTCCTAAAACAGGTGGTTGGTGGACTCGAGAACATTCCGGCAAAGATCGTCCAAGCTTTCCAAAAGCAGGAGAAGGTGATTGGGGGCCGGAAACTGGGACTGGGCGAAATCGTAGAGATGTTCTCGGATATCTCGTCCTCGCGGCGAACCTTCATATGTATTGATGCGGTGGACGAATGTGTGGCGGAGTATCGGGGAAAGCTGCTTGATTCATTGAAACAAATTCTACAGAAGTCCCCTGACACTCGGATATTTCTGGCCGGGAGATTGCATATCCGGGATGAGGTGGAGAAACATCTTGCTGGGAGGGCAGTGGCTGTGTCGGTTACACCGACCAAGGATGATATCATCCAATTCCTACGAGCGAGGCTGGGAGAGGACACAATACCGGACGCGATGGACAAGACCTTGGAGGAGGACATCATGAAGAGCATTCCCGAGACAGTTTCGGAGATGTAAGTAGGAAGTAGAGGCGCTGGAAAAAATGGGTAAGGTCATGAGCTGACAGATCTGTGTTTAGATTCCTGCTGGTATCTCTAAATATCAAGGCCATCCTGCAGGAAACGACACTCCATCGAAGGCGAGAGAGGCTTAGTACAATGGCAAATGGGTTGGGATTGGGGGATGCATACGATACGACCATAGGGCGGATAAAGGCGCAGGAAGGGGATAGAGCAAGACTCGGAATGGAGGCCCTGATGTGGATTTCAAATTCTGAGCGGCCATTGAATGTAGATGAGATATGTCACGCCCTAGCGATCGAGACAGGATCAACTGAAATGAATGCCAAGAGTGTGCCTTCGATCCGGACAGTGTTAAGCTGTTGTCAAGGACTTGCTGCCGTCGATGAGGGGTCCTCGACTGTTAGGCTGATCCATTTCACGCTGAAAGAGTATTTTTCTCGTCATGACACCTTGTTTGACAGACCTCACTCGAGGATGGCTGAGACTTGTTTGACGTATCTCAATTTCCAGGCCATCGGAGATATTTTGACCATCCCCTCTCGTGACTTCCGAGGCCCACCCTTCCTGGAATATTCATCTTTGTATTGGGGAACCCACATGCGAATGGAGCTCTCGGCCTCCTCAAGATCCCTTGCACTCGAGTTTCTTGGGCGATACGATAATCATATATCTTCCAGGTTACTTTGGGCATCTATCTACAAGAACTGGGATGCTGACTTCATTCGATCCTTCAAGCCATTTTCTGCGCTACACTGTATTTCATATTTTGGTATTGCTGAAGTTGCAATTGATTTGATAAGGACGAAAAAGTGGGATATAAACGAAAGAGATAGTAAGGGCCTGACGCCACTCATGCGGGCTGCAAGGAATGGGCGTGAGGAAGTAGTACAATCACTCTTGCAGCAGAAGCATCTTCGCCCTGATATACAGGACACGGGATATGGTCTAACAGCACTCTCATGGGCCGCTCGATGTGGACATGAAGGGGTGGTCAGGATATTCCTGGGTCCGCCATTTGTCAATCCTGGGAGCATCGGCTGTCGGTGGGGGACACCTCAAGCAATGAGTCTACTGTTTGGAAGGAAATACATCAACCCCGACGAGCCTGGCCATTATGGAAAAACACCGCTCTCGTGGGCCGCCGAGAATGGGCATGATGGAGTAGTGAGGCTACTATTGGGACGAGAGGACGTTAGGCCCGATAGGCCAAACTGTTATGGCCGAACACCACTCTCGTGGGCCGCCAGGAATGGGCATGATGGAGTTGTGAAGCTACTGTTGGGGCGGGAAGATGTTAGCCCTGATAGACCAGACAAGGGTGGCCGAACACCGCTCTCGTATGCCGCCGAGAAAAGGCGTGATGGAGTAATGAAGCTACTGTTGGAGCTGGAAGACGTTAGCCTCGATAGGCTAGACGATTGTGGCCATACACCGCTATGGTGGGCCGCCTGGGGTGGGCATGATGGAGTTGTGAAGCTACTGTTGGGACGGGAAAACGTTAGCCCCGATAGACCCGACAATAGTGGTCGAACACCGCTATTTGTGGCCGCCGGACGTGGGAGTGATGGAGTAGTGAAGCTGCTGTTGGAACGGGAAGAGGTTAGCCCTGATAGGCCAGACAATGGTGGCCAAACACCGCTCTCATGGGCCGCCAGGAATGGGCATGATGGAGTTGTGAAGCTACTGTTGGAGCTGGAAGACGTTAGCCCCGATAGGCCAGACAATGGTGGCCGGACACCGCTCTCGTGGGCCGCCGAGGGTGGGCATGATGGAGTAGTGAAGCGACTGTTGGAGCTGGAAGACGTTAGCCCCGATAGGCCAGACAATGATGGCCAAACACCGCTATGGTGGGCCGCCTGGGGTGGGTATGATGGAGTAGTGCATGATGGAGTAGTGAGGCTACTGTTGGGACGGGAAGATGTTAGCCCCGATAGGCCAGACAATTATGGTCGAACACCGCTATTGGGGGTCGCTGGACGTGGGAGAGATGGAGCAGTGAAGCTGCTGTTGGAACGGGAAGAGGTTAGCCCCGATAGGCCAGACAATGATGGCCGAACACCGCTATGGTGGGTCGCCCGACGTGGGAGAGATGGAGCAGTGAAGCTACTGTTGGAATGGGAAGAGGTCAGCCCGGATAGGCCAGACAATGATGGCCGAACACCGCTCTCGCAGGCCGCCGGGGGTGGGCATGATGGAGTGGTGGGGCTACTGTTGGGACGGGAGGACGTTAGCCCCGATAGGCCAGACAATGATGGCCGAACACCGCTCTGGTGGGCAGCCATTGATGGGCAGGATGGAGTAGTGAAGCTACTGTTGCAGCGTGAGGACGTTGGCCCCGATAGGCCAGACAATGATGGCCGAACACCGCTCTGGTGTGCAGCCATTGATGGGCAGGATGGAGTAGTGAAGCGACTGTTGCAGCGCGAGGACGTTAGCCCCGATAGGCCAGACAATAATGGCCGAACACCGCTCTCGTTGGCTGCCCAGTGTAGGTGTGATTCAGTGGTCGAGCTGCTGTTGGAACGGGAAGACGTCACCCCAGATGGGCCAGACAATGATGGCCGAACACCGCTCTCGTGGGCCGCCGAGCGTGGGAATGGGGGAGTAGTGAAGCTACTGTTAGAGCGGGAAGACGTTGGTCCCGATAGGGCGGACAATCATGGCCGAACACCGCTCTCGTGGGCCGCCGAGAATGGGCATGATGTAGTAGTGGAGCTACTCAGGGCCCGGACGGCAGCTTCGCCCGCCTGGTATAAGACTCTGAGATACAACCCCTCTCGGCGTTTTTGAGTCTGACCATGCGTCCCGTCTACAAAATCAATCAACGGTTTACTACTCTTGCTATCGCCTCCCCTGGTTCTCCTTCGAGATCCTAGAGCGATGAGATTGTCTTGCGGATATCGCCATTTGTTAGTACCAAAAATGTCAGGTGGATAGGCAGAGCTTCTATCGTCAGGTCTCAGACAGTGTTCCCAACCGTCCTGTCCGGACGCCAGGGCCCTGGCGTCCTATAGTCCCGTCCGTCCACGGCGTCCGTCTTTTGTAAAGACCGCAGGACGGTAGGTTGACGGGCGGGCCCTGCAGTCTTTTTTGGAAATGGTAACTTCCGGTAGGTACCTACCGTCCTGAGTAAGGACGGGCGTCACCTGTAGGTTACCTACCGTCCTGCATAATGACGGGCGTTACCTGTAAGTTACCTACCGTCCTGAGTAAGGACGGGCGTCACCCGTAGGTTACCTACCGTCCTGCATAATGACGGGCGCCCCTTGTAGGTCGAGGAAGTGGAATGGGGTCGGGGTGCTCAGAACCAGGATCGGATATATACATAATAGTAGAGCCTAAGCTTCTCTTCATTAGAATAAAAATGTTTCACATCTTGATAACACTTACCTAATGCTCATGAAATTCGAAAATGAAACATAAACTAAGACACCTATAGGGCCCGTCCGTCCGTCCCCGGCATAGGTCAGGACGGACTGCAATTGGGCGTCCGTCCCGTCCGAAGGTCTCAAACTTGGCGTCCGTCCCGTCCTAGGCTAAAGACGGACGGACTGGACGCTTGGGAACACTGGTCTCAGATATCTACATTTGCTTTTTTATTTCCCCTTTCCTTTTTCTGGTGTTCCGGGAACTGGTGTTAGAGGTTTTCTCGGATGGGTTCGGCTTTCTGCTGTTGTATTTCTTTATTCCTTTGTTAAATAGTGGGACGAACTCGGGTTGGGGTGTATCATATTGTATCATAGCGGAAATGTTTCTGGGGATCTCTTAATCTTGTCTCTCATATCTCTTATATGTACGGTATAATGAGGGGACAAATGCCATTATCTAGAATATCATTTAGATCTATCGCGCTCCTCCCCCCCCCCCTCCCTTATCCCCTCCCACCTGTTGGATTGCCTATAGGGCATGCGGTTAGAGGGTTGTGCGGATATGCATGTATCATATGCGGATATGCGGCTAGGAGAGATACGGTTTAGGGCAGGCGGTGTTTTGGATTTCCGGCGGTCAGGTATTTTCCCGTGGGTTGTTGTTCTCACATCCTATGCCGCTAGGCATAGGATATTTGTTTCATGGTTTTGTTGGTGTGTCTAGCCATAGGGTATGAGGCATCGGGTATTTGGCTTATTGTTTTTTCCATACCCTATGTTACTAGGCATACGGGAGTTAGCACACCGGGAGGGCATAGGCCTTAGGATTATGGAGGATCAAGGGATATCAGGATGAGTCTAGATTGTTTGTGATCATTAGGGATCAGGGTTAGTTAGCTGCGTGTGCTTCTTTAGAGTGCGTTGAGATTCTGGAGTGCTTTGTTGTTGTTAGTTGGACGGAGAAATATATCTCCTGGCCTCTCCTTAGCTAGAGAGGGCAGCCATCTAGTCCACCGTTCCTCCATCCTTGACCGCTCCTCTTAGAGTCTGTTGTGATCGCACTTTGGTTCGCTTCATCTGCTGTGCTTTCCCTTAGGTTTCATCACTTGAGATCACAAGGAGACTGTGCTGGTTTATGCTGGAATGCCTATAGGGTATGCGGTTATGTAGTTATGCAGATATGTAATTGAACTCGTATGCTGATATGGGTATCATATCATATCTGGATGGTTTTCAGATTGCTTGAGGTGGTTAGGGTTTAGGATTCGTTAGGTTAGTGTTTGTCTTTGGGGGTTGAGTTTGGGAGTTTGTGGTCATGTTAGTTTGATGGAGAGAGATATCTCCTGGCCTGTCCTCGGCTGGGAGAGGGAGAATGCAACTAGTCCACTGTTCTTCCAGGTTGTTTTGCGTCTAGAGCCTATTGGAGTAGCAATCGCGTAATCCATGTGTAGAAGCTTCCCTAGGGTTGTGATTATGCCAGCTCAATGGTCGGTGCCACGCCGGTACCGGCATGCTGTAAACGGGTCGGTGGTTGTGGAGGTTAGTGCCGGTGGGGATTCCTTGGCTAGAGGGACTGCCCTGTGAATTTTGCTTCCTCGACTGGTCGTTGTCCGAAGCGCACCATTTCGCGATAGAGTGAAAGCAAATCATATCCACAGTGTCAACAGCTTCCTGGGTTATTACGAAAATATGTGGTGCAAGGGACTGAGAATCTAGGGATCCCCATGTTATCACTATTCGTAAATTAAGATGTGGGAGTACCGTACCGGGAGTCAACTATTCTCCGGAAGGGTGGGGGGCTCCCGGAAATTCGAATTTTGGGCACGCTTTTCTTTCTTTCTACCTTTCTCCCACTAGCTTGTTTTTTCCCTCCCTCGTTTGCCCACCATGCATTGATACCCGAATACCGCAAACGAGCAAGCAAGAACACACCATCCTTTTTCCTATTGCTTCCTGCATGTTGCCCGGCCCAACCCATCTGCTAGTTTTCTTTGAAAAACTTTCTCCGCCAACCTCACAGATTGCACGCCAACTGCTCAGTAAAGCACGGTACTTGACTTCCATGGCTGGCATCTTAATTTTTCCTTTGTTTTGTCATCTGCCCATCTACTCAGCTACCCTAACCCTATGACACGAGAAACCTGAACTTGTATCATATCATACCTGAGTACTTCGCATCATACTAAGCCCTAGTAACCTTGCTGCGGCCCTACGATTTCGGGTATCATATGATATTATGACGCGGGTTATTTTGAGCCTGTTTGGCAAAAACGGGACCGTTCCGTTTTGTGACTATTTCACCTGTAGAAGCGGTTGTTTCCGAATTGTGAGACGGAAGGTATGCTGCCATTTGTATGGGGCAGCGGAATGGAATCATCGCATCGGAATCGGGTCTTATGCCACTTCCTGGCCCCGACCGTTCCCCGCCGTTAGTTATGGAAGTGGGGGAGAAGAAACTTGAAGGGAATTGGCTTGGCAGGGAAGAAGGGGCGAATGGTCAGCCCTATCTTCTCGTGCTGGATCGAGATATCATGAAATGCAACGCCTCACTTTGATAACTGTTAAGCTCGAATCGGATTCTCAATCAATCTCGAGGCAAGCCTTTTTTTTCCATAGACAAGGTTGAGAGAAAAGGGTATGGAATGACAAATGGCTCCTCGGGATAAGGAGGCCGCTGAAGCATAACGAAGTACCGGTTGTGGCGTTCAGAGGGGGTGACCATCGGAGGGGCAGGGGACAGCACGAGTGATGTTTTGTGCATTCAGCTCTGCCACTTTGTTCCAGGGGCTGGGTAGGCGAACGTCATGAGTGCATTTTTGACAGTGCTTCTGCCAAGGGGTAAGAATTTAGGCCCTGTTTGGTACTCCGGGATTAAACTAGGAAATGGATATAAAATCCGGGTCTGGAAACAAAGGTCCTGGAACTTCAAAATCTGGACTTTGTAAATCGGGCGTGCCAAGCACAACGGGATTTAGGTTTGGACTTTTGGAAAATTAGTAACAATATCTGTATCTGATAATATAACAATAAATACAAGATCTATGTATTAAATCATAAGTATATGATTCGTTTGGGATCCCAAAACCTGAGAAAGTGGTTAGGGCTAATGCCTTTTTTTCCGGTTGGTATGATATGATACTCTGTGGCCGGGCTTCAGACAAAATCCTGGTTTAAAATCCTGATCTAATCCGGAGACAAAAATCCAGTCGTAATACTGGGCCTACCGAACACAGTCAGACCGAAAATCCAGGTTTTGGAGATCATTCGGATTTTGAGTCCAAATCTTGGCGTGCTAAACGCTGCCTTAGATTTCATCTGCTGTGATAATATTATGATATCATACCTCAATTGAATAATGATAGCTTTTGGGGTAAAATAGGAGGGGGGGTCAACGAACATGCCAAGTAAAATCACTGTTGGTCAATAGGGAGGTTTTGCTAAATCAGTTCGCTACTGAACTTATCTTATCACCAACCACAGCCACGGCGCTATCCTTTCCCCCTCTGGTAAAGCACGAAGTGGCTCAGCTTTGCACAGTATTATTATGAACGGTTCATAGTTTGAACAGTGCCAAAGAGATTTTGTTGACATCATTGTTTTTGTAAAAGGAGGGATTTTGCGTACTGTGGACAACCAACCACGAGGTTGAACGATATTAGATTAGTTGCACAGTTCAATACAGCAAAACTCCCGGAGGGGTTCTTCGCCACCCTGATCTACTTTGCTTAAATTAAGCAAAGTTCAGTTAGCGAACTGACTTGGCAAAACCTCCCTAATGCACTTTTAGTGTATTGTTCGCTGAGCCCCGGTGTTCGTTGAGTCCACTCCTAATCTATCATACAGTTAAAAAAGAAGCCCTTAGTGGGTAAGGGGTAGTGGCTAGAATATCCCCCAGCTATAATCGGATGCGGAAGTATCAACTGTAGGAAGTGGGGTATAAGAAGCCGGGATTAAGCGGGGAAATAATTGGTATAGTATTCGCATTTCCGACAATAAATGATTATAAAGTTTCGGACAGAGGTGGGAGGAATATTTTAGCCATGCAATGTAAAGGATGACATGGGATAGTGGCTGATAGGTTTGGTTTACCTCATCATATAGCAGAGTCACGTAGTGATGGACACGATCATGCTCGATCATAAATTTTTGGTGTGATCGAGCTCGATCAATGCTCGAGCATGGGCCAAATTTTCTGCTCGAGCATGATCGTGTCCATCACTAGCAGAGTGGCTGGGCATCTGAGAAAACAACAGGCCATCACCCACTGGCGTTGCTCGCCATATCCTGCTATATGGCAGGTGAACTGAATGGTTAGCAGTGCTTGAATTTACCACCATATTATCAAACCATCCCACCCCCTCTGACTCCCGGCACCTTCAGCAATAAACTATCACTAAAATCAATCCCTATGGCATAGCGGGATTGTGAGATATGATTGGTTCTCTGCGTGATTTCAAAAGGCATCGGTAATAATTCAACATCTCATGATTTTAAATATCTGACTCGGGCATTGCCTTTCTTTGGTTCTGGAAATCAAAACCTTTGGGCGGCCGGTTGTCTTGTCTTTATTGAAGGATGAGGGAATGGTAGCATTGGAGCGGTGGGGATAGACCTGGACAGCATATTTTCCTATTTTGGTACTTATGCTGCACATCCTAGGGTTGGACTTTTGTTGAGCGTGCTCTCTCCCTGTATTTAGTTTCTAGCTATGGTAGTCATTGTTGGAAGGATATGGTTGACTTTGCAAGATGCGGGAGAGTCTGAAAGATTGGATAGATGCTTGCGGATGATTTGGGAGATTGAGATAGAATGGTTAATGATTTGAAAGAGATTAGATAGCCATGTTTTTCCTTTGTTTATCACGGAAGTGTACGGAGGAATAAAGGCATGGCAAGATAGAGAGATAGGTGTGGTGATCGACGGAAGGATCAGGAAGTGCTACTTATGTTTTACCTATACACTTGTTTCTGTTATGAGTTTTTTGTTTGAGTTAGAGAGCGAATTTTGCAGAGCGGAGCGAGGTGTCTAAGTTCAGTGTGAATTCTCTTTCTATCGTCTACCACTGTGCCAAACATAAACTGCCTACGTTAATAGTCATTTGGGAGCTCCTTGTCGGGCGTCTCCTCTCCGGCACCCCGCTACTGCTGCCGAGGTGCTTTTCTCCTATTCTACGCGCGAGTCTGCTGTACTGCTCCGGTTATCACTGAGCTATGAGCGAGTTTTAATCTGAGTGTTCCCATCATGGCATGCTTTTGCTTCCTGCCGGGATCAAAGTGAAAGCAGAATCATAAACAATCACTCGCTTTGCCTGGGGTTCGGCTTGTTGAAAACCTAGGATAGATATCGAGAAGCAAGAGAGAAAATCGGGATAGAAGAATTGCTTAATTAACTGTGGTACTCGGGGGCGTTGCTATATACCCGAGTACCCCCTATTGTGGTTGTCCGTATCTGGACTCCCACAGACCTCTTGACGCCAGTTCACTAGCACGCCTACCAAGCGTCGTGAACTTCAGGATACTAGCATAGATACAGTATTATATCCGCATATTCCAACACGGATTGTTGTGGAAAATATTGAATGGAACGATGATACGAAATATGAGGAGGTGATTGATTTGCTCGGGAAAAACAGAACACACTTTTCTATCTCAAAAGGAAGGGCGAAAAACCCTGACTATCTACTATTTGGGAGCGAGACAAATGGGTCGAGCGAACAATAACAATAACAAGAAACAGGAATGAGAGAAATGCGAGGAGGTATCTTCAATAGTGCAGGAGGCCTAGATGTGCGATAGAGTTTGATGCAAGCGGAAAAAGCAATAGTACGAGTGATACCACAGTAGTGCTAGAAGTATGCTTCAACGCTGATGGTTCGAATGGGTTGACATGACTGTGGTTTACCGTGAACTTACAGGATGCTGTCGGCCGGGCCGGCATGATTTTTTTTTCGGCCTCAAAATGGGATATAAGAGGGGAGGGTTTACACATGGGGTACGGATGGGAGAAAGGAAACCTAATTTATGTTTTAAAATACAAAATTAGTCTCTAGCACATTAGGTATCATAGCTATGATATCATTTACCGCGGATCCAACTGGCCCTTCTTCAGTAACTCTCGCCAGAGCACAATCCTCCTCATATGCTATCATACCAGGGCCCCATGTTTACGCCTTTTTGTCTAACCATGCTTTCACCTCAGCAGCTTAACAACTCAAAGCCCACTCGTTGTGAGGAGACTTAATATATAGGCACCTTGTGTGATACGGGCTTCTCTGGCAAATAGGGCCTTACCGGGCATCAAGTTTTTTGGCTCAGGATTCTGGTCTCCGGCATTCTACTTCAAAGTTGTGATTTGTGGTTCGGTATCAATTGTTAGGAGCTCGGTAACATGGAGGATTATTCAAACTTTAGGCCGGTGGGCTCGCTATTAGGGAAGCGTGGTAGCAATTCAAATACTAGAGCTGTTCTCGCTAGATGGTAGCGACTGTGGATTGAGGTTGCGCTTTGGGGAGTATCTATCTACATTGGTAAAGTTATCGTGCTCTTCATTGCACCACAAGAACATTACCCAGTAACAGGAATAAAATAGCAGGAGTCCTTTGGGAAGCGGTTTCTAAATATCCCTCTAGGGACATTCTAGACTTTTATCCCAAGTTTTTTACCCAACAGTGCAATGGGAAGGCAAGCAAAACGTTTCCAGGGGCTAGTAATCGTAATTTCCTGAAGTTTGTAAAAACGACTGGTATTGCATATGGGAAAAATATTGTGGCTCCGGGCAATTTTTTGCCCATATGCAATAGCAGTCGTTTTTACGAACGTCAGGCAATTACAAGTAGTTCGCAGACAGGTGGGGGACATTGCGGATTTGATTGCATATTTAAGGCGAGCCTATGGTTGTCTTTGCCAGTTCAATCGGTGCGCAACTTAGTGTCTTTCCCGAGGCTCTGATCATGCTTGCTCAATGGCCGGTGCTATCCCGGTATGCTTTGAACTGGTTGATGGTTTAAATTTACATGGAGGTTGGCGCAAATAAGGATTCACAAGCCAGAAGAACCATGGCTACCCTATCAATTTACTTGGGCGACTTGTCGTTGTCGACCAGCGCAGTATTTTGGCGACAAAGTGAAACCCAATCATATCCGTAATGTCAACACCCTCCTGGGTTGGTATGAAAATATGTCTGAGGAGCTGGAGATCTAGAGATCGCTCAGAATATTCACAGATGTGGCAGCGCCGGGAAGCTCTACTCGAGTATCATACTCGTGATCTTCTGACGTTTGTGAACACGACTGTTATTGCATAAAACCAAAATTCTGCGGCTCCGGCGCGTTTTTTGCCCACATGCAATAGCAGTTGCGTTTGCAAAAGTCAGAAAATTACGGGTATTCCGGAGCGGTGGAAGGGCTCGGAAATTCTGTTTGGGTGTCAGGGTTATAGTAGTACTGGTATTCGCATGGGGGTACTTTTCTTCGAGAATCAATAATTTCAGAAGTTGGCACAGGCTACAAATGTGGAGTCAGATTGAGATGCTGATGTGTTTATTGCGATGGCGGGGGCTTTCATTCAGTAGGAGATGGGTCTTGTTGAGCGAATTGTGTTTGTGGTGTAACGCTGCGGAGGAAAAGATTTTTTCTGTCGAGGATGCGCGGTGATGCGTAGAATTCCGCCCTGCAGACAAGGCGCTCTGGACAAGCTGACTGGGCCAGGTGTTCACCAAACAAAAAGGAAAGATAATGTTGACCCCGCTTTTCTTCAGCCCCAAGATCACTGTCAGTTGGCACTGCCGTACTCAAGAACCCATCGTCTGAATCCTCTGAGCCCTCTAAGCCCTCCAAATCCTCCAAATCCTCCACCTGCTCTACAAAACTTTCCAAACGGCAGCAAAAAAGGCGAAATGTCGCAATTCCGTGCTGGGGAGAGTAGCAACTCTTCCAATAACACCAATTCCTTTAATAATAATACCGATACCTTCAATAATAATACCAACTCGTTCAACAATACCATCAACAATACCACCACCAATAATAATACCAACCATATATCTAACGTGAATAACTACGGTAGTGTCGACGAGAGGGATAAGATCCTCGCATGGCTATCCCCACTGGAACCCCGAATACGGCACCATGATATTAGATCCCACCGAGTTGAGCATGTGGGAGACTGGCTCTTACAGACGGAGGAATATCGGAATTGGTTCGATGGCATTCGCGATGAGGAATCCGGTGGTTCGGCCTTGTTTTGCCATGGAGCTCCTGGGGTCGGCAAGACCTACATCAGGTAAGAGATCATACCCTCCAAGAAACGGGGGTGTTACTGAGAAGCGGTGATGCAAGCTCTTTGGTAGTAGATAAGTTATGCGATTGGGCAAGGGGACAAAATGCTGCAGTTGCGTGCTTCTACCTCGACTTCGCGGCCCAGAAGGAGCAATCCCCAACGGACATCCTGAGTTCCATTCTAAAACAGTTTGTTGGTCGATTAGAGAAGGTTCCGGACGAGATCGTCGAGGCTTTTCGAGGAGAGGAAGGGGCTATCGGGGGCCGGAAACTGGAACTCGGCGAAATTGTCGGGATGTTGCATAATATATCGTCCTCGCGGCGCACCTTCATATGTATTGATGCGCTTGACGAATGTTTGGCCGAGTATCGGATAAGGCTGCTTAATTCACTGAAACAAGTTTTACACAAGTCTCCGAACATTCGGATATTTCTAGCAGGAAGATTGCATATCCGGGATGAGGTGGAGAAACATCTTAGTGGGAGGGTAGTGGGTGTGTCGGTTACACCTACCAGGGATGATATAATTCAATTCCTACGAGCGATGCTGGGAGAGGATACATTACCAGAAGCGATGGACAAGAGCTTGGAGGAGGACATTATGGAAAGTATTCCCGAGACGGTTTCAGAAATGTAAGTAGAGAGTAAGGGCGCTGGAAGAATGAGGTAAAGTTATGAGCTGACCGATCTGTATCTAGATTCCTGCTGGTATCTCTAAATATCAAGGCTATCCTGCAGGAAACGACACTCTACCGGAGGCGAGAGAGGCTTGGTGCAATGACAAATGACTTGGGATTGGGGGATGTATACGATACGACCATAGGACGGATAAAGGCACAGGAGGGAGATAGAGCAAGACTTGGAATGGATACCCTGATGTGGATTTCACATTCTGAGCGGCCAATGAATGTAGATGAGATATGCCACGCCCTAGCGGTCGAGATGGGATCGACTGAAATTAAGGCTAAGAGTGTGCCTTCGATCCGGACAGTGTTAAGCTGTTGTCAAGGACTCGTTGTCGTCGATGAGGGGTCCTCGACTATTAGGCTGATCCATTTCACGCTCAAAGAATACTTTTCTCGTCATGACACCTTTTTTGACAGACCTCACTCGAGGATAGCGGAGACTTGTTTGACGTATCTCAATTTCCAGGCCATTAACAATATTTCTGCCAGCTCCATTCATGACTTCCGAGGCCCACCCTTCCTGGAATATTCTTCTTTGTATTGGGGAGCCCACATGCGGATGCAGCTCTCGGCCTCCTCAAGATCCCTTGCACTCGAATTTCTTGGTCGATACCATAATCACATATCTTCCTGGTTACTCTGGCTGTCTGTCAACAAGGATCGGCCTGCTGAGTACATCATTCGACACTCCGAGCCATTTTCTGCGCTACACTGTATTTCGTATTTCGGCATTGTAGAGATTGTAATTGAGTTGATAAGGACAAAAGGGAGGGATGTAAACAAAAGAGATAGTAGGGGTCTAACACCACTCATGTGGGCTGCGGGGTGTGGGCGTGAGGAAGTAGTACAATTACTCTTGCAACAGAAGCATACTCAACCTGATATACGGGACACACATCCTGGTCTAACAGCACTCTCATGGGCGGCTCGATGCGGACATGAAGGGGTGGTCAGGATATTCCTGGGTCCGGCATTTGTCAATCCTGGGAGCATCGGCCGTCGGTGGGGAACACCTCAAGCAATGAGTCTACTGTTTGGAAGGAAATACATCAACCCTGACAGGCCTGACCATTATGGCCAAACACCGCTCTCGTGGACCGCCGAGTATGGGCATGATAGAGCAGTGAGGCTACTGTTGGGACGGGAAGACGTTAGCCCCGATAGGCCAGACAATTATGGCCGAACACCGCTCTCGCTGGCCGCCTCAGATGGGAATGATGGAGTTGTGAAGCTACTGTTAGAACAGGAAGACGTTAGCCCCGATAGGCCAGACAATTATGGCAAAACACCGCTCTCGCGGGCCGCCTGGGCTGGGCATGATGGAGTAGTGAGGCTACTGTTGGGACGGGAAGACGTTAGCCCCGATAGGCCAGACAATTATGGCAAAACACCGCTCTCGCAGGCCGCCTGGGCTGGGCATGATGGAGTAGTGAGGCTACTGTTGGGACGGGAAGAGGTTAGCCCCGATAGGCCAGACAATTATGTCCAAACACCGCTCTCGCTGGCCGCCTCGGATGGGAATGATGGAGTTGTGAAGCTACTGTTGGAACAGGAAGACGTTAGCCCCGATAGGCCAGACAATGATGGCCGAACACCGCTATCGTGTGCCGCCTCGCGTGGGCATGATGGAATAGTGAGGCTACTGTTGGGACGGGAAGACGTTAGCCCCGATAGGCCAGACAATGATGGCCGAACACCGCTATCGTGTGCCGCCTCGCGTGGGCATGATGGAGTAGTGAGGCTACTGTTGGGACGGGAGGACGTTAGCCCCGATGGGACAGACAATTATGGCCGAACACCGCTCTCGCGGGCCGCCTCGGGTGGGCATGATGGAATAGTGAGGCTACTGTTGGGACGGGAAGACGTTAGCCCCCATAGGCCAGACAATGAGGGCCGAACACCGTTATCGGGTGCCGCCTCGCGTGGACATGATGGAGTAGTGAGGCTACTGTTGGGACGGGAAGAAGTTAGCCCCGATAGGCCAGACAATGATGGCCGAACACCGCTCTCGTGGGCCGCCTCGGGTGGGCATGATGCAGTAGTGAGGCTACTGTTGGGGCGGGAAGACGTTAGCCCCGATAGGCCAGATAATCGTGGCCGAACACCCCTCATGTATGCTGCTCCGTATCGGAATGATACAGTAGTGAAGCTACTCAAGGCCCGGACGGCAGCGGCGCCCACCTAGTATAAGGCTCTGAGATACGACCCCTCTCGGCGTCTTTGAGTCTGACCATGCGCCCCGTCTACAAAATCAATCAACGCTTTAATATTCTTGCTATCCTCTCCCCTGGTTCTCGAAGTAGAGCGATGAGATTGTCTTGAGGATATCGCCATTTGTTAGTACCAAAAATGTCAGGTTAACAGGCAAAGTTTCTATCGTCAGGCCTCAGATCTGTACATTTGCTTTTTTATTTCCCTTTTCCTTTTCCTGGTGTTCCGGGAACTGGCATTAGAGGTTTTCTCGGATGGGTTCGGCTTTCTGCTGTTGTATTCTTTATTCATTTCCTTAATCGTGGAACGAACTCGGGTTGGGGTGTATCATATAATATCATGGCGAAAATGCTTCTTTGGGATCTCTTAATCTTGTCTCTTATATCTCTTATATTTGCTATATTATATAACGAAGGGACCAATGCCATTATCTAGAATATTATCTTAGATGTATCGCCCTCCTTTCTTCCTCCTGCTCTATCCCTACTTCCTGCCAACAACGGAGGGCACCAGGAAAGCGGGCAGAAGGGGCAGAAGGAAGGAAATAATAAAGAAGACAAAGTAGGGTCGGTAAATGTCGCTAACTTGGTGGAAAACTCCGGGGAAGCCTAAAGTGGGGATATTCACAATATCTAAGGATTGTGCATTATTGGGCTGCAAGCACGGGACCGAGTACAAATGGAGCCAATTTTTTCAACCCTCTGGGATCACAAGGAGACTGCACTGGTTTATACTAGATTGCTTATAGGGAATGCGATTATGTGGTTATGCGGATATACAGTCGAGCGGATATGTTGATATGCGGGCAAGCGGATAGGCGAAGATCTGGCTGGGAGGTGATTAGTGGTATGGCGTGTGGCTATGTGGTATGTGGCGGCCGGGGGCTTGACTTAGTAGTGGGTGGTTGTTTTCATATCCTTAGCGACTAGGTATAGCGTCCTAGTTCTTGGTTTTGTTGATACCGGTTGTCGTGGGGTATTGGGTATCGGGTATTTGGTTAAATCATGTTCCTTTCATATCATATCCTTGGTTTTTAGGAAAATAGGAGCTGGCGCACAGGTAGGGCATCTGCTTTAGGGTTCATGAGCGTGGATTATTAGGATGGATTTTAGATTGCTTGAGATCGCTAGGGTTTGTGATTTGTCAGGTTAGCGTGCGTCATTAGAGCCTGAGTAGGTTGAGGGTTGGGAGGTTGTGGTCTTGTTAGTTTGATGGAGACAGATACTTTACGGTAATTTACTGTGAACCTACAAAGTCGCTGTCAGCTGGGCTGGAGTAAAAAAGATTTTTACACTTTGGGGAGATGTAAGACTAGGGAGGGTTTACACATGGAGAACAGATGTAGTTAAGGAAACCTAATTTACGTTTTAAATATACAATCAGTCCCTAGCACCGCAGATAAGCATGCTGCTAGATACCGCGGATCAAGATGGCTCTTCTTTAGTGGCTCTCGCCTGCGCACAATCCTCCTTATATGCTACCAAAGCCCCATGTTTAAGCATTTTTGTCTAACCATGCTTTCACATCCGCAGCTTAAGGATTCAAAACCCACTTGTTGTGAGGAGTCTTGATTAAAGGTACCTTTTGTGACACGAGCTTTTTTGGCAAACAGGGTCTTACTGGATATGAAGTTTTTTTGCTCGGGATTCTGTTCCCGGTATTCATTATAGTTGTGATTTGCCGTCCGGTATCAATTGCTAACGGCCGGAAAACATGGAGTATTATCCAAACATTAAGACGGTGGGCTCGCTGTTGGTGAAGCCTGATAGCAATGCGGATACTAGGGCTGTTCTCGTTGTATGGTAGCTGCTGTGGATTGATGTTGCACCTTGGGAACATCTATCCACGTCGGTAGAGTTGTCGTGCTCTTCCTTGTACTTCGAGAGCATTACCTAGTAACAGGAAAAAAATAGCAGGAGCCCTTTGGGAAACTGGTTCTGAATATTTCTCTGGGGGTGTTGTAGACTTTTATCTATTTTTTTTTTACTCAAGAGTGCAATGAGTAGGTAAGCGAAGAGTTTCCTGTGGCTAGTGGTTCTCAGACGGGTGAGGGATATTGCGGATTTGATTGTATGTTTAAGGCGAGCCTATGGTTGTCTTTGTCGGTTCCGCTCCCCGTGCGATGGGTGCCTACGAGTAGCTTAGTGCCACTCCTGAGGCTCTGATCATGCTTGCTCAATGGCCGGTGCTATCCGGTATGCTTTGAACTGGTTGGTTTAAATTTACATGGATGTTGGCGCAAATAAGGATGCCCAAGCTAGAAGAACCATAGTTACTTGTACCCTATCAATAGTACTCGTACTTCGGCGACGTGTCGTTGTCCGCTAGCGCAGCATTTGGCGACAAAGTGAAACCCAATCATATCCGCAGTGTCAACACCCGCCTGGGTTGTTGTGAAAATATACTTCTAAGGAGCTGACGATATAGGGATCACTCAGCATATTCGTAGATGTGGGGGTGCCGGGAACCTCTATCCCAGAACGGTGGAAGCGCTCGGAAATTGAGTTTAGGCGCCTGGGTTACAGCAGAACTGGTATTTGCATGGAAGCTCATATGGGGGCCGCTTTCTTCGAGAATCGATAGTTTCAGAAGTTGGCATAAGTTACAAAAGTGGAGCCAGATTTGGATGTTGATGTGCTTATTGCGATGGTGGGGGCTCTCATTCAGCCTGAGATGGGTCTTGTTGATCAAACTGTGCTGGTGTTGTAATGCTGCTAAAGAAGGGATTTGTTCTGCCGAAGATGCATGACAAGGGTCAGCTGCTGTTATGTCGCAGAATTCAGCTGTGCAGGCAAGGCGCTCTGGACAACCATTGGGCCGGGTGTTCACCAGCAAAATTGCAGGGTAATAGTGACCCCGCTTTTCTTCGGCCTCGAGAACACTATCAATTTGCACTACCGTACTCAAGAACCCATCTTCTGAATCCTCTGAGCCCTCTAGGCCCTCAAAATCCTCAAAACCCCGCGAATCCTCTACCTGCTCTAAAACTTTCCAAACAGCAGCAAAAAAGCGAAATGTCGCAATTCCGTACTGGGGAAAGTAGCAACTCTTTCAATAACACCAATTCCTTTAATAACAACACCGATACCTTTAATAATAATACCAACTCGTTCAACAATATCACCACCAATAATACCAACCATATATCTAACGTGAATAACTACGGTAGCGCCGACGAGAGGGATAAGATCCTCGCATGGTTATCCCCACTGGAGCCCCGAATACGGCACCATGAGATTAGAGCCCACCGAGTCGAGCATGTGGGAGACTGGCTCTTACAGACGGAGGAATATCGGAATTGGTTCGATGACATTCGCGGTGGGGAATCTGGTGGCTCGGCCTTGTTTTGCCATGGAGCTCCGGGGGTCGGCAAGACCTACATTAGGTAAGGAACTATATCATATGAGAAGGGAAGATGTTGCTAAGAGGTTGCGATGCCAGCTCCTTGGTAGTAGATAGGTTATGCGATTGGGCAGGGGGGCGGGATGCTGCAGTTGCGTGCTTCTATTTCGACTTCGCGGCTCAGAAGGAGCAATCCCCAACGAATATCCTAAGTTCCCTCCTGAAACAAGTTGTTGGTGGACTCGAGAAGATCCCGTCAAAGATCACCGAAGCCTTTCAAAAGCAGGAAAAAGTGATTGGAGGCCGGAAGCTGGAACTAGGCGAAATTGTAGAGATGTTCTCGGATATCTCGTCCTCGCGATGCACCTTCATATGTATTGATGCGGTGGACGAATGTTTGGCAGAGTATCGGGGAAAGCTGCTTGACTCGCTGAAACAAATTCTGCGCAAGTCCCCAGACACTCGGATATTTTTGGCCGGGAGATTGCATATCAAGGATGAGGTGGAGAAACATCTTGGTGGGAGGGTAGTGGGTGTGTCGGTTACACCTACCAGGGCTGATATCATTCAATTCCTACGAGCGAGGCTGGGAGAGGATACTATATCGGAGGCGATGGACAAGAGCTTGGAGGAGGACATTATGAAAAGTATTCCCGAGACGGTTTCAGAAATGTAAGTAGAGAGTAAGGGCGCTGGAGAAAATAGGTAAAGTTATGAGCTGACAGATATGTGTTTAGATTCCTGCTGGTATCTCTAAATATTAAGGCTATCCTGCAGGAAACGACACTCCATAGAAGGCGAGAGAGGCTTGGTACAATGACAAATGGTTTGGGATTGCGGGGCGCATACGATACGACCATAGGACGGATAAAGGAACAGGAGGGAGATAGAGCAAGACTCGGAATGGATACCCTGATATGGATTTCACATTCTGAGCGGCCATTGAATGTAGATGAGATATGCCACGCCCTAGCGGTCGAGATGGGATCGACTGAAATTAAGGCCGGGGGTGTGCCTTCGATCCGGACAGTGTTAAGCTGTTGTCAAGGACTCGTTGTCGTCGATGAGGGGTCATCGACTATTAGGCTGATCCATTTCACGCTCAAAGAATACTTTTCTCGTCATGGCGGCTTGTTTGACAGACCTCACTCGAGGATAGCGGAGACTTGTTTGACGTATCTCAATTTCCAGGCCATTAACGATATTCCGGCCAACTCCATTCATGACTTCCGGGGCTCACCCTTCCTGGAATATTCTTCTTTGTATTGGGGGACCCACATGGGGATGCAGCTCTCGGCCTCCTCAAGATCCCTGGCACTCGACCTTCTTGGTCGATACTATAATCATATAGCTTCAGAATTACTTTGGATGTCTCTCTACAAGGGGTGGGGTGCTAACTTCCCCCGACACTACAAGGCATTTTCTGCGCTACACTGTATTTCATATTTTGGTATTGCTGAAGTTGCAATTGATTTAATAAAGACGAAAAAGTGGGATGTAAACAAAAAAGACAGTATGGGCCTGACACCACTCATGTGGGCTGCGAGGTATGGGCGTGAGGAAGTAGTAAAATTACTCTTGCAACAAAAGCATACTCGCCCTGATATACGGGACACAGATGATGGTCTAACAGCACTCTCATGGGCGGCTCGATGCGGACATGAAGGGGTAGTCAGGATGTTCCTGGGTCCGGCATTTTTCAATCCTGGGAGCATCGGGCGTCAGTGGGGAACACCTCAAGCAATGAGTCTACTGTTTGGAAGGAAATACATCAACCCTGACAGGCCTGACCATTATGGCCAAACACCGCTCTCGTGGGCCGCCTGGGGTGGGCATGATGGAGTTGTGAAGCTACTGTTGGCACGGGAAGACGTTAGCCCCGATAGACCACACAATGGTGGCCAAACACCGCTCTCGTGGGCCGCCAGGGGTGGGCATGATGGAGCTGTGAAGCTATTGTTGGGGCGGGAAGACGTTAGCCCCGATAGGCCAGACAATGGTGGCCGAACACCGCTCTTGTGGGCCGTCTTGGGTGGGCATGATGGAGTAGTGAGGCTACTGTTGGGACGGGAAGACGTTAGCCCCGATAGGCCAGACAAATATGGCCAAACACCGCTCTCGTGGGCCGCCTCGGATGGGCATGATGGAGTAGTGAGGCTACTGTTGGGACGGGAAGACGTTTGCCCCGATAGGCCAGACAAATATGGCCAAACACCGCTCTCGCTGGCCGCCTCGGATGGGCATGATGGAGTCGTGAGGCTACTGTTGGGACGGGAAGACGTTTGCCCCGATAGGCCAGACAAATATGGCCGAACACCGCTCTCGTCGGCCGCCGAGAATGGGCATGATGGAGTAGTGAGGCTACTGTTGGGACGGGAAGACGTTTGCCCCGATAGGCCAGACAAATATGGCCAAACACCGCTCTCGCTGGCCGCCAGGGGTGGGCATGATAGAGTAGTGAGGCTACTGTTGGGACGGGAAGATGTTAGCCCCGATAGGCCAGACAAATATGGCCGAACACCGCTCTCGTGGGCCGCCTGGGGTGGGCATGATGGAGTTGTAAAGCTCCTATTGGAACTGGAAGACGTTAGCCCCGATAGGCCAGATAATCGTGGCCGAACACCGCTCATGTATGCTGCTCAGTATCGGCATGATACAGTAGTGAAGCTACTCAAGGCCTGGACGGCAGCGGCGCCCATCTAGTATAAGGCTCTGAGATACAACCCCTCTCGGCGTCTTTGAGTCTGACCATGCGTCCCGTCTACAAAATCAATTAACGCTTTAATACTCTTGCTATCCTCTCCCCTGGTTCTCCTTCGAGACCCTAGAGCGATGAGATTGTCTTGCGGATATCGCCATTTGTTAGTACCAAAAATGTCAGGTTAACAGGCAGAGTTTCTATCGTCAGGCCTCAGCTATGTGCATTTGATTTTTTATTTCCCTTTTCATTTTTCTGGTGTTCCGGGAACTGGTGTTAGAGGTTTTCTCGGATAGGTTCGGCTTTCTGCAGTTGTATTTCTTTATTCCTTTGCTTCACAGTGGAACGGACTCGGGTTGGGATGTATCATATGGTATCATGGCAGAGATGCTTCTTCGGGATCTCTTAATCTTGTTTCTCATATATCTTATTTTTACGGTATAATGAGGAGACAAATGCCATTATCTAGAATATCATCTTAGATCTATCGCGCTCCTTTCTTCCTCCTGCCCTATCCTCCTGCCAACAACGGAGCGCACCAGGAAAGCGGGGCAGAAGGGGTAGGAGGAAGGAAATAATAAAGAAGACAAAGTAGGGTCGGTAAATGTCGCTAACTTTGTGGAAAACTCCGGGGAAGCCTAAAGTGGGGATATTCACAATATCTAAAGATTGTGCATTATTGGGCTGCAAGCACGGGACCGAGTACAAATGGAACCAATTTTTTCAACCCTTGGGATCACAAGGAGACTGCACTGGTTTATACTAGATTTCTTATAGGGAATGTGGTTATGTAGTTATGCGGATATACAGTTGAGCGGATATGTTGATATGCGGGTACGCGGATAGGCGAATATGTGGCTAGGGGATGATTAGTGGTATGGAGTGTGGCTTCATGGCATGTGGCGGCCAGGGACTTAACTTAGTAGTGGGTGGTTGTTTTCATATCCTTAGCGACTAGGTATAGCGTCCTAATTCTTGGTTTTGTTGATACCGATTGTTGTGGGGCATTGGGTATCGGGTATTTGGTTACATGATGTTCCTTTCATATTCTTGGTTTTTAGGAAAATAGGAGCTGGCGCACGGGTAGGGCATCTACTTTAGAGTTCATGAGCGTGGACTATTAGGATGGAGATTGCTTGAGATCGCTAAGGTTTAGGATTTGTCAGGTTAGGGTGCGTCATTAGAGCCTGAGTAGGTTGAGTGTTGGGAGGTTGTGGTCTTGTTAGTTTGATGGAGACAGGTATAATACTTTACAGTAATTTACTGTGAACCTACAAAGTCTCTGTCAGCCTGGCCGGAGTAAAAAACATTTTACACTTTAGGGAGATGTAAGACTAGGGAGGGTTTACACATGGAGAACGGATGTAGGAAAGGAAACCTAATTTACATTTAAATATACAATCAGTCCCTAGCACCGCAGATAAGCATGGTGCTGGATACTGCTGATCTAAATGGCTCTTCTTTACTGGCTCTCGCCTGCGCACTATCCTCTGTATGCTACTAAAGCCCCATGGTTAAGCCTTTTGGTCTAACCATGCTTTCACATCCGCAGCTTAACGATTCAAAACCCACTTGTTGTGAGGAGTCTTAATTAAAGGTATCTTTTGCGACACGAGCTTCTCTGGAAAGATTGGTCTTACCGGGTATCAAGTGTTTTGGCTCGGGATTTTGTTCCCCGGCATTCTTTATATCATAGTTGTGATTTGCTGTCCGGTATCAATTGCCAATAGCCAGAAAACATGGAGTATTATCCAAACATTAAGACGGTGGGCTCGCTGTGTAGGGTTAGCATGGGCGGTTAGGGCTCTCGCACACTGTTGTAGCATAGTATAGATAGGAAGGCCAGCACAGTGGGCGAACACCATCGCACCTATACATCAATTGGTAGCAACACCACTTTTTTTCTTTTCTCTTTCATTTTTGCAGGGTCCCAGAGGTAGATTGTTTTTTTGTCCCTTCTGCCGAAGTTGTGTTTGTCACAGCATCCGCACAAGGTGATCCGATTGTTATTCGTTTTGGCCTCTGAATATATGGACATTGATCAGCAACCTGGGAGTACAACCTGGTGCAACAAGCAGGACAGCCCGAGCACAGCTGACGAATCAGATTCTCCTACCTATAGTACGCAAGCCTCACCTACTCTGGGTGGTCAGAATAACAGTCGCCACCAGCCGGGATATATTTACACAATGGATTCTGGCCAGCATCGTTTCTCTGGACATGGTATCAGCCAGCAGCGTGACGCGGAAAAAACAGAGCTTCTGCGTGAGAATGAGGAGCTCCATGTGGCACTTGCTGGACTTCGTGAGCAAGTATCTAGTGCCACTCATGCGAACCCACAATCTGCTCCACCTGTCGCTCTACCTTCAACAAACCTGATGAGTCAAGTGAGTTTGAATGACTTCATCCTTCGTCAGCAGCTCAAAAAGCATAATATCCCTAAGTTTTTGGGTACAATAGATCATGAGGGGGTTGTGTCTTGGGCAGATTCTGTGACCCATTTTGCTTTGCTCGCAGGTCTGAACAATAATGCCACCATAACTGCCGCTTGGACAGCTATAGCCCCTGATGTCCTTTTATGCTTTAAGGCTATCCTGGCTACGGACTACTGTAATGGGGTCTTGGCACTGGATGTTAGTCCAAGGCACACAACGACAGGAAGGTCCTAAACGATTACAGTCATTTAGCGTGAGGGTTCGGAGATGACAATCTCAGGTCAAAGCTGATCGCGTAATGGCACATCAGGGTCAGGGTTTGTGGGTTCTTGGCGTGGATCTTGGATATCAGAATAGAAGACGTTATATTCTGAAGTACAGGAGTCGTGAAAGAAATACCAGGTAGCATAAAGAACCAAGGCAATAGGGAGCTTCCCCCCCCCCTTTTTTTAGATCATATATTGGTTGTTACGGTACAAGAAATCACATGGAGGACTAGCTATGGTGAAAACAAAACCATAAATCCAAAACAAAGAAACAAAGGAAACATCTGTCACCATTCCTCTTCAAGGGGGGTCCGTACCGGTCGCTGGCCCACATACAGGCGCGAAAATCACAGAAAGTAAATCAAGGAAACCCACCTTAATCAGCGGAAAATATACCAAGTACAAAGAACTACAACAGAAAACTATCCCTCCTGAGACGACAAACAGTACCCGAAGGAAACCATGGAGGAAACACTAGCATGTGAGCTAACCAACAGAGCAGCTGAGCTGGGGCGGTCAAACATCGCTAGGGGGAAGGCCATGTTTGTGCTCCTAATAAAGCTAGAGAGGGCGCGCAAGAGGGCCACGGAGGACCAGAGGGGGGTGTTGGGGGACAGGTCGGAGATCCCTTAAAGGTGGCGAGCTGTGAAGGGCCCCATGGCCGGGCAGTAGAGGATAGTGTGGTCAAAGGTGTCGGGAGCCTCCCCACATCTCTGGCATGTGTTGGGTTCGGTGCTATTCCAAGAGGGATGGCCCTTAAGGTAGATTTTGCTAGATCTAATCGGGTGAATTCGACGCAGGTTGAACTTGTTGAGACCCATGAACGGATGGGGTTTGAGGGAGGGGGGGTATCAATATCTGGTCGGATCAGGGGCGGCAGTGCACCACTCTTCCATCAGGAGGTCGCAGCAGTTCTTGTTCAGCTGGGGGTAGGACTGGCCCAGTTGGGGGTCTGGGTAGGATTCGGGGGGTAGGTGTTGTAAGGTGGCTGGAAGTAGTTTGTCGCCTTTTGGACCTAACAAGAAGAGCATTGAGTGGGCCAAAGCATCGATGCGCAGGTTGTGTAACAAACACATTCCCACAAGTGTTTCATTACAAGGGGAACCACTAATTGTAGTACGTATCATAATTGTTGACTATCATCATAGTCTCATGGGAGGAGGGTCTTATGGGTATAAGCCTGGGAGGTACTTAGTCTGATCGCTAACAGACCAAGGGCTTACGTTCAAGCCTTAGGGAATTGCGTAAAAAATAGAGTAATAGGATTGTATATCTTGCACCATGGGAAGGTCACTGACAAAGGGCTTGGCCAGTGCTCCAGTATCCAAGTGTTGTATTTCTTTGATGGTTGCGTGAAGATCCTATCTCTTGGTCGCTTTTTTCATTTTTCTGTTTTTCCTTTTTTGTAATCCTGCGTTCATTGTTTCAGGTACAAAAAGCCTCATGCAGCGCGAGCTATGGAGAGAACAAAACCTATAAATCCAAACAAATAACAAAGGAAAGTCACTGCACCACTAAGTATCCACTCTCCCGGGGGGTTCTCCTCAGCGGGGCCATAGGGCCACTCTAACAGTAAGAAAAGAAAGGTCAGGCGGCGTCTATAAAGGAAAGTCTACATAAGCTACAGGAGAGAAATCCAACTTGCTACTCTTTTAAACATCAGCCAAGGAAAACACGCGAAGCGGGGGAGGCAGCGGGTTGGGGGGAGAAAGGGGGAACGGCGGGAAGAGGGGGGAGTGGTGGGTGGGAACATGATGGGGGGGAAGCCCGTAGAGCTGGCGCTGAGGTAGGTGGAGAGCTTTTTTAGCAGGGTGAGAAAGGACCAGAGGGGGGCCTTCTGACCAATGCTCGTGACGCCGTGGAGGAGATGTGCGCGGGCGCACTGTCTGGAGGGGCAGGCGAGAATGGCGGGTTCGAAGGTTTCTTGGTCCAAACTGCAGCGTGGACATGAGGTGTCGGCCTCGTGGGCCCTCCAGGCGGGTTGAGTGGCCAGGTAACCTTTCCCGGCTCTCATCTGGGGGATGCGCCCTGCCGTGAATATGTTTAGACCCATAAAGGGGTGAGGTTGGATGGGAGGGGGGGGGTAGTAATATGAAGGCGGAGGGAACAGGCCGGACCAGTCCTCTATGAGTCCTTCCCTGACGCTCTTCTTCAGGGCAGAGTACATCCTGGTCATTAGCGATTGCGGGAGGAGGAGGGCCGAGATCTCGGGAACTAGGCCTGAGTTGATCATGGGCAGCATGGACAGACTACTAGTGAAAGGTATCGCCCTGTGTGCCACGGCATCCACAGGAGGTGGGTTCTGACGGGGGGACAGGGACGGGGCTTTCCAGCTTAGGGGGAGGTAGACGGACGAGAGGCCGCTGGTGAGGGCCCTCGAAGAGTCCGGGCCCAGTGGAAGCACAGGCAGGGAAAGGAGGGGTGCAGGTGTGCCTGTCCGGGGTTGACACTGGGTGGGGAGCAGACAGTCGGGAGGGCGGCAAGCCTTTGCCGCTGGGAGCCCACAAGGGGGATGGGGGGCAGGCAGGACTCGATGGCGAGGATGCCAGAAGGGGTCAACGAGAAACAGGTGGTGGCCCACCTCTACACCTTGTGCCAGAAGGTTTTGAGTCTGGACAGGGAGCCTATGTTGGGTGAGAAAAGGTCTGTCCCATAGAGAAGAATGGGCGCGACGAGGGACGTGGCAAGCCTGTGGCCTGGGTAGAGAGCGAGCCCTGCTCCTGGGGGGCTGAGGCATCTGATCAGGGTGAAGGCTCCTTGGGCTAGAGCTAGGTGGCGCGAGAGGTGAGTCGGCGTGGATAGGGTGAGCGTGAACTAGTAACCCAACCACAGTAGGAAGTCCCGCAGGAAAGCAGCTCTTCGTCGAGTTGAATGGGCGAGAGATACAACTGGGAGTGTCTTTGGCTGGGGGTCCTCTAATGTATGAGCTCTGTCTTGGGGACGGAAAAGGATATGCCCAAGGGCACTGCTCTGGCCTTGATGGTCCTGAACAGTCCCTGGAGACTGCGGATATTTCCACGGTAGGAAAGCGAGGCGACGGTCAGGACGAAGGCATCCATGTAGGAGAGGATCACCCCACGCGGGATTCTGAAATGGAGTGATGTCACGTAGATGAGGAAGAGGAGGGGGGAGATGGGGGAACCCTGAGGGGCACCAAAGTTCACGAGGGCATGGGTCCAGCTGCGCTCGCCAAGGAAGGAGGTGACCTGGCAGACCAGATAGGGGGGAATGCCACCTTCCCTTAGGATGTGGGCCAGGGTAGGGTTGTATATTCGACGTTGTCGAAACCAGCCTTGATGTCTAAGCAGAGGGAGGACACCTGTAGGCATGGCCTCTGCAGGGTTTTCACGTCGTTGACGAGGGTGAGGCAGGTATCGTATGTGCTCAGCCCAGAGGAGGAACCGTATTGGTTAGGGTGTATCAGGCCCTTTGAGCGGGCAGCGAGGAGGAGGCGGGCTGCAACTATCCTCTCAAGGATGTTTGAGACCATGCAGAGAAGAACGATGATCCTGACAGAGGAGGGTGACTCAGAGGAGAGCTTTCCTGGCATCTCGAGGACCACCCCGTTAGCCATGTTCAGGGAAGCCGGGGGGTATCTATGGGAAATTAGAGGGGAGAGGAGTTGGAGGAGGATGGAGGGGTTGATCACGTTGACCCATTTCCAGGTGAGGTAGGGGATTCCATGGGGGCCAGGGGCTGATGAGTGTAACAGGTTTATCTCTATCTAACGAAAATACACTAGAAGTGGCGATAGACCTGCTAGCAATGGTGCTAAGGGAGGCTTCAATGGACCGGTAGCTAGAAGGGTAATAGTTGAAGGACAAATCGGACTCAGGGCCTCAGGGATTGCTGTTCAACCAAGTGTATTCTTAGACAGAAGGTCAGTTGATGTCTGCTGTCTCCTGCTAGTCAGGAGACTGGTTTAAATACAAAGCCCCAGAGCGATAGCCTTCCTGCAATCAGGATCCCTACCAGTAGCTGCACACATACCAGAATCCTGTAAGCCTTCAAGACCAAAGAAAGGGAAAAACCAAAGCTCAGCCTTCGCCAGTGTTACATGACCATTCCATACCCGGAATCCTGAATATAAACTTCCAGCAAAGCAAACTAAACATAGCAATACGATAGCATAGCCTATTTGACTCAGTGACAGTGGCAGAGCTGAAATCAAATCAAGTATACCAAATACAAATCAACTAAACATAGGAGATCCTGCACTGCCCTCTCTTGTGTACTGTTACTGGAACATGTACACATGTGTCACAAAGCATGACTAAGCAAGGCAGATTTCACATGACTCATACTTATGAGTCATGAGGTATGTTGGATTTTACACTATGACGTTACTTGACTCATAGTTCTCTCATGACTATGCACTTGCGAGTCATTGTTATGTTATGATTGGTTGATTGTTTCATGACTCACGATTGTGACGTCATATGATGTAATGATTTTCGCACATGACTCATACTATGAGTCATGGGTTTCACG
>Ga0307517_10001377_pt1 | contig 40867 bp, 34 predicted proteins | sample 23_EM_MG_FD_194515 | JGI IMG/M metagenome (GOLD analysis project Ga0307517, IMG submission 194515) | Populus trichocarpa ectomycorrhiza microbial communities from riparian zone in the Pacific Northwest, United States - 23_EM | ecosystem: Host-associated > Plants > Roots > Unclassified | place...
CCGCCGCTCCGCCAGGCAGCCGTCTTGACGTCGAGACGACGAGATGTCGCCCCCCATCGAACAAGGAGATGATCGCAATGACCAACGATTCCTCTTGACCATGCCCCATACAAGTATTCCAGAGACCTTGGTCGTTGCGCGCCGTCTCACGACCGCCGCGGCGTACTGGGTCCCCCGCTTTCGCGGAGGACGACACCGTTAGCCCCCCGCCCACACGTCCAGCACGTAGCGGTTCTTGGCGCCGAGGTCGTCGATCCAGCGTAGTCCTGCTGCTTCGTCCGCGCCGGTGCGTTCGCGATAGATCGACACCAGGGCTGCCTTGACGTCGGGTTCCATCTTGCCGCCGTCGCCGCAGACATAGACGATCGCGCCCTTCTCGATCAGGCTCCAGACGCGATCCTTCTGCGCCGCGACCTGATGCTGGACATAGGTCTTCGGGCCGTCGGCGCGCGAGAACGCGGTATGCAGTTCGGTGACGCCGCCAGCGGCGAATGTCTTCAGTTCATCGGCGTAGAGATAGTCCTGCTCGGGATTGCGGCAGCCAAAGAACAGCAGCGCTTGCCCTAAGCTCGCGCCCTTGGCCTTGCGGTCCGCGCGCTCCTGCAGGAAGCCGCGGAATGGCGCCAGCCCCGTGCCGGGTCCGATCATGATGATCGGCACCGATGGATCGTCCGGCAGGCGGAAGCCGGCCTTGGTCTCGCGGACGGTGGCATGGATCGTGTCGCCGGCGCGGCGGCCGGCGAGATAGTTCGAGCAGACGCCCTTGTAGACGCCGCGGCCCGAACTTGCGGGCGCCTCGACCACGCCGACGGTGACGCTGCAACGTGAGGCATCGCCCGCCGGTGACGAGGAGATCGAATAATAGCGCGGCGCCAGCAGCGACAGCATTTCGAGATAGGCGTGGAACGGCAGCTCACAGGCCGGATATTCCTCCAGCAGGTCGAATACCGATTTGCGCTTTCCGAGAACATCGCTGCGGTAAAGTTCGGTGGATGCCGCGTCGTCGCCGATATAGGCCAGCAATTTCGGCTTGGTCATCGGACAGCGCGTGTGTTCCGACATGATCTGGATCTGCTTGCGAGTCGCGATCTGCTGCAACTCGACGAACTCGGTCAAGAGCCGCCCGACCGAGACGACGTCGCCGACCGGCAATTGCGCGCGGCGTCCTTCAGCGACCTGCAGCCGGATCTGGTCGGCGGGCAGGAAGCCGAAACGGCGCGCGACGGAGTCGACCAGCGCCGGGTCGTTGCGCGGCACCACGCTGAGGTGGTCGCCGACGCGATAGGAAATGCCCGGCGGCAGCTGCACCTCGATATGCCGGGTCGAGCGGTCCGACGGATTGGCGCCGGCCTTGTTCTGCAGTTCGGAATTGACCTGCACCTTCATCGGCGAAACGCCGCCCTGCGCCACGATCGCGTTGACGGCGGTCGGCGCCACCGGCTCGATCACGTAGAGCGGTGCATCGTCGGCGCTGCGCGTGATGTTCGACGCAAGCCCGAACTCCTTTGCCGCGGCGGGCCCCGCAAGCGCGAACCATTTTTCGAACTGGCCGTCGAGATCGCTGCGGGCATCGCCCTCGCCGCGCGCAAACACACTGCGCGCGCCATGCGCGGCCATTTTCTCGTCGATGCCGCGCGGCACCGACTGATAGGTCGCGGCCCAATCGCTGTTGCCGCAGCCGAACACCGCGTAGCGAACCTTTGCAAAGGCATCCTTGGGCAAATCGCTGTCCAGCCATTTGACGAATTGCGTGCCGTTGTCGGGCGCCACGCCATTATAGGAGGCGCAGAAGATCAGGACGCCGCCCTGCTCCGGCAGCTTGCCGACGAAATCATCCAATGGGGCAAGTTTGGTCGCAAAGCCATTGACCTCGGCGAGATCGGCAACGCGGGTGGCGAGTTCTTCGGCGGTGCCGAGGTTGGAACCATAGAGCACCAATAGCGGCGTGTTGTGTCCGGGCCGGGTCCGGGCCTGCGGCGCCGCCGTATTCGAGGCCGCAACCGCCGCAGCGGCACGACCGGCGAACGCGCCGCGTTCCTTGTCCGTGCGCGGCCGCACCTTGATCTTGAAGCCGTCGGGCTTGATCGTCAGCGTCTCTTTCAGCTGCATCTGGTAGCGGTGATTGTCGATCAGCTTGAAGCGCTGCAGGATCATACCGATCGCCAGTGCCGCTTCATGCATCGCAAAGCCACGCCCGATGCAGGCGCGCTGGCCATTGCCGAACGGCTTCCAGGCATTAATGGGGCGCTTGGCTTCGGCCTCGCGGCTGAAATTCTCCGGATCGAACGCATCCGGGTTCGGTCCCCAGACGCTGGGATCGCGATGCAGCGCCATCACAAGCACGGTGACGAAGGTGTTCTTCTTCAGCTTGTATTTGCCGCCCCCGATGGTCTCGTCCTGCAGCGGAGCGATGCCATAGGCGGGCGCCGGCGGCCACAGCCGCAGCGCCTCCTTCAATATCTGCGTGATGTAGGTGAGTTGCGTGACCTGCTGATAGGTTGGCCGCGCGTCGATATCGGGGCCGAGCACCCGGTCGACTTCCTCATAAGCCTTCTTCAGCACATCAGGGTGCTTGAGCAACGCGTAAAGCGTGCACGACAACAGACCGCTGGTGGTCTCGTGGCCCGCGATCAGGAAGGTGTTGATCTGGTAGCGGATGTTGACGTCATCGAGCTGCTCGCCGGTGGCGCGGTCGACGCCGGTCATCATGGCGCCGAGCATGTCCTTTTTGCCTTCGGCCGCTTCCGCGTTGCCGCGGCGCTCGGCGATGATCTCGTCGACCATCTTGTTCATGAAGGCGACATCTTGCGCCAATTCCTTGCGGCGCTTCTGCAGCCACAACCCTTCAAGCGGCAAGCCGCGGGTCATCATGATGGTCTCGAGCGAGCGCACCAGCGATTCCACGAACGGATGGTAGTCGCGGCGATAGAACGAATTGAAACGGTAGTCGAAACCGCAGAGGCCGATCGTATCGAGCGTCAGCGCGGTCATGTCGTGGACGACGTCGATCTCCTCGTCGCCGTTGAGCCGGTCCCATTTCTTGACCAGCTGTTCGGCGATATCGACCATGCTCGGGTGGTACGACGTCATCGCGCGGTTGCCGAACGGCTGCAGCAGAATGTTGTGCGCCTTGCTCCAGTTCGGCTCGCTGGTATCGGCGGTGAACAGACCGTCGCCGCCGACGGCGCGCACCCGGCGCAATGAGCCGCGAACCGCCTTGTCGAAGCGTTTCTCGTCGGAGAGCTCGTGGATAAGATCGTGACCGGAGACGATGACAAGCGGCGCGCCCATCATGTCGAGCCAGAAGATCGGCCCGAGCTCCTTGGTCAGCCGCACCAGATCCTGAACGGGTGCGTTCGGATCCAGCGACAGCATGTTGCCGACAACGGGCTTTTTCGGCGGATGCGGGATCGGACTAAGTTTGTTCGGTGACGCCATTGTAGAAGTCTCTCCTGCCTTGGTCCGACTCTCGGTATCAACCCGTCATTGCGAGCGAAGCGACGAAGCCCGAGGCGTTCGTCATTCCGGGATGGTCCGAAGGACCAGACCCGGAATCTCGAAATTCCGGGTTCGACGTTTCGCATCGCCCCGGAATGACAGCTCGAGTCGCTTCGCTCAAAATGCCGATATTACGTGTTCCTCAACCAAACCGCTTCCTACGCCATTCGATCAGCTTGGCGCTGACCTCGTCCGGCTTTTCCTGCTGCGTCCAATGGCCGCTGTCCCGCACCAGATACTTTTCCAGATCGGGGATGATCTTTTCCATGCCGTCGGCCGCCGACGGCGGCAGCACCAGATCGTTCTCGGCCATGATCATCAGCGACGGCACCCGCACCGTATGGTCGAGCCCTTCGGAGCGTTGCCAGTTGCGCGTGAAGTTACGGTACCAGTTGATGCCGCCGGTGAAGCCGGTTTTCGTGAAAGTATCGACAAATACCTTCTTTTCCTCCGGCGACAGGATCGGCGTCCGCGGATCGTACTTGGCATCGTAGGCCGCAATCATTTGCGGGAATGCCAAATTGGTCTTGGCCGACGCGCCGACACCAGCCGTCGCCGGAGCAGCAGGCGCGTCGTCCTTGCGCGGCAACGGCTTGCGCATGAAAGCATCGAAGGTCTGCTCGACGCGGCTGCCGAAGATCTTGTCCGGCTCGCGGGCAGGATCCTGAAACTGCACGATGTACATGCTGTCGCCGAACCGCTTGCGAAACAGCTCGATCGGGTCGGCTGGCAGGCGATCGTAATGTGGCGTGTTGACGCCGATCACGCCGGCGACACGGTCGATATGGCGGAGCGGCATCTGCCAGACGATGAAGCCACCCCAGTCGTGGCCGACGAAGATCGCCTTGTCGATTTTCAGGTGATCGAGCAGCCCGACGAGATCGCCGGTCAAATGCTCCATGTCATAGGCTTCAACCGGCTCGGGCCGGTCGGTCGAGCCATAGCCGCGCTGGTCCGGCGCGATCACCCGGATCCCGGCCTCGCTCAGCGCCTTGATCTGGTGACGCCAGGAAAACGCCATCTCCGGCCAGCCGTGGCAAAGAATCAGCGGCGGCGTATCGGTCTTCGGTCCCGCGTCGTAATAGCCCATGCGAATACCGTTCGTCTGGGCGAACTGAAGCGGCGGCATTTCAATCATTGCAAAACCCTATTCAGCCGCGCTGGTCATGGTCGGCGGCGGCGCATAGGCCGCCTCCAGCGCTTCAAACTCCGGCGGAAGCATGTCGCACAAAACCTGGACATGCGGAATGACGTTGGCGCCGGCGATAAAGCCGAAATCGAGCTGGTCGCGATAGCTCTGCACGGTGATGTTGAGCGCCATCCCGTGGGACGAGATCGACACCGGGAAGATGTGCAACAATTCCGCGCCCGCCGCATAGAGCGTCTGCCGCGGTCCCGGCACGTTCGATACCGTGATGTTGGCCGGCGGCGGCAACACATTCGAAAGATCGGAGCGGCTGTAGAGCAGCGCCAGAATCTGCACCACGATCGGCGTGCCCAGCATCGAGATGTTGGAGACCTGTGGCATCAAAGCCCGCAGCGGGTGCGACATTTCCTTGGACTTGGTGGATTGCGCGATGATCGCCTCCAGCCGTCCCTTGGGATCCTCGAGGTTGGTGGCGATCGAGCAGATCATGCCGAACACCTGGTTGTTGGCTTCGGTATTGCCCTCTTCGCGCAGCGAGATCGGCACTGCGGCGGTCAGCGACTTGGTCGGCAGCGCGCCCTGCTGCAGCAGGTAGCGCCGGACCACGCCGGAGGAGAGCGCCAGCACCACGTCGTTGAGCTTGCCGCCGGAGGCTTTGGCCAGGGCTTTCGCCCGCGACAGCGAGATCGAGGTGCCGGCAAAGCTGCGCTCCGACGAGATCGCCTTGTTCAGGATGGTCGGCGGCGAAATCATGCTGGCGATGCTGTCGCGCGACTTCGGGTCGGAAATCTTGCCGATCACTTCGGAAACGCTCTTGAGCATCGTCGGCACGCCGGCGGCGAATTTCACCGCGCTCTCGATCTGGAACATGGCGTTGTCGAACAGGATCGATCCGAGATCGCTCTTGCCGGAGCGCGGCAGCTCCAGGCTCTTCGGTGCGGCGGAGGAATCGAACGGCTGGCGCCAGAGTTGCTGATAGGAATCGATCAGATTGGCGGCGATGTCGCGCGCCTCCGGGGCGACCTTTCGCACCGTCGGCGGCTCGACCTGGCGCGGTACCGGCGTCAGATCGTAGATCATGTTGGTGAGCGCCGCACCGGCGCCGCCGTCGATGCAGGCATGGTGCATCTTGGAATAGAGCCCGATCTCGTTGTCCTTCATGCCCTCGAAGACATAGAACTCCCAGAGCGGCCGCGCGCGGTTGAGCAGTTTGGCATGCATCCAGCCGACGATACGCTCCAGCGTCGCGCGATCGTACGGAGCCGGCAGGCTGCCGCGGAAAATGTGGCGGTCGATGTCGAACTGGTCGTCCTCGACCCAGGACGGATGATCGATATCGAGCGGCGCCTTCTCCAGGCGTGCTTTCAGGATCGGCGCCAGGTGTAGCCGCGAGCCAATCATCGCCTTGAAATCTTCGAAGAAGTTGCCGTTGTAGTTCTCGGGCAGGCGGAAAATCGCCATGCTACCGACGTGCATCGGCATTTCCGGCGTTTCCAGATACAGAAACGACGCGTCCATCGAGGACAGTTTCTTGGCGTCAGTCATGTTTTCCTCCAGCAGAGATCACGCGACGCCTTATTGGCGCTTCTGGCGTTCAGGCGGTCCTTGAGCCGGGGCTTTGGCATCCCCTGGACCCTCAACGACATTGGTCAGGATAGTGCAGTTTCCGGGGCCCCATATGCAATGGCAAACGGCCCTGATCGGTCAAATTGCTTAAATTCGCCTTCGGCCTGCGCCAGGCGGTCGGCCACGGCCCATAAGGCGGCCGGGTTGACGCCGAGGCCGATATGGCTTGCGAGGTGCACCTCGATATTTTCAGCAGTATTGGAGGGGCGCAGCAGGCTGGTACGCCAGTTCACGATGCCGTCGGTGCGGGAATAGATCGAGGTCGCGGGCACCGGCAGGTCGCCGGCGATGGCTTGCCTGATCTCCACATTGTCATTGATGCCTTCGCCCGACAGCGCTTCGTACAGCCGCGTGGCGTTGGTGGCCGTGATATCGTTGGCAAACGGACTTCCGAGCGTGATCACCGATCGCACCATGTCCGGCAGTTGCAGCGCGAGGTCCCGCGCATAAATGCCGCCGAGACTCCAGCCAACGATGCTGACCTTTCGGCCTGACGTCTCGTGGATTCGCTTCAACAGGTCGCGTAGCGCGCCGCGCTTGCTGGCGACGCCGCCGAAATTGCGGCCCATATTCCATGCATAGGTATCGTAACCGAGCTCTTTCAGATAGCGCCGCATCGGCATCATCGACAAGTCGCTGGCGAGGAATCCCGGCAGCGCCAGCACGGGATGCCCGTCACCCTTCGGGGCCCGCATCAACAATGGCGACAGCAGCAGGCTCGAATTCAGCTCGAACACGCTCCTGGCCTCGGCCAGCATCAGGAACAGGCTCGGTGCACGAAGCTTGCGTTCCGCCGCCGGCACACCCTCCGCGACGGCCACTATTTCTTGTCCTTCTTGGCCATGCCGCCGAGGCCGGCCATGGTCACGAACATGTCCTGAAACCGTTCAGCGATCTTGGGATCGAAGGTGAACCAGCTCTGCATCAACGACTCCGGCGAGACCTTGTCGATGTTAGCCATCATCTGGTGCTGCAACTTGTCCATGACCGCGGTCTGCATCGGCGCGACGTCGGGAAGTCCGAAAAACTGCCGGGCCTCGAGCGGCGTGCAATCTACTTCGACATTTATCTTCATGGCCGCTCCTTCACTAATGGCTTGCTGCAGTATCGCCGTGACTGGCTGAGTCATGCAAGGACCCGAAACCCCTCATTCGTCGCACATGGTCAACCAAATCGCTCGACCGCAAAAGGGGTAGTATCGGCAAACGGGGTCTCGCCGGTCATCATTTCCGCCAACAGACGGCCGGTTGCGGGTCCGAGCGTCAGGCCGTGGTGCTGGTGGCCGAAATCGAACCATAAACCCGGGTGACGCGGTGCTTTCCCGATCACCGGCAGCATATCCGGCAAACAGGGCCGCGCGCCCTTCCAGGCTTGGGCATCGACGGGGTCGCCGAGCGGAAACAGCTTATGCGCCCGCGGCATGGCTCGCTCGACCTGGACCGGCGTCGGCGGAGCATCGCGCCGGGCCATCTCGGCGCCGGTGGTCAGGCGAATGCCGCGGTTCATTGGCGCCAGCAGAAAGCCCTGATCGGCGTCCAGCACGGGATGATTGAGCACGGCATTGCCGCGCGGTGCCAGATGGATGTGGTAGCCGCGCTTGACGTTGAGCGGGATCGAATAGCCGAGCGGGGCGAATATCTGATCGGACCACGGTCCCATCGCGACGACCACTTCGCGCGCGGTGATGGTGCCTTCGAGGGTTGCCACGCGCCAGCGCGCGCCGGATTGTTCGAGCGTACGAGCATCGCCGACCAGGAACCGGCCGCCCTTGCGGCCGAACAGCGCTGCATAGGCCTTGGTGAGGCCGCCGGGATCGGGGACAAAGCCGGGATCGGGAAAATGCACCGCACCGGCGAAATCGCCGGACAAATGCGGCTCGCGCGCCGCGATCGCTGCGGGATCGAGGATGTCGCCCGCGACGCCGTATTGCCTGGCGCGTTCGAGTTCCCGCACCGCCTTCGCCAGTGTCGCGTCGGAACGATAGAGCTTGATCCAGCCGGTCCGGCGCAACAGCTCCGGCACATTGGCTTCCGCGATCAGCGCTTCATGTTCGACCAGGCTGCGCCGGATCAGCGGCAGTTCGGCCATTGCACTGTGCAGCGCACGATCCGGCGAGGACGCCAGGAAGTAGCGCACCAACCAGGGCAGAAAAGCCGGCAGATCCGCGAAATGATAGCGCAGTTGCGGCGTACGATTGGACGCATATTGCAGGATCTGGCGCAGATCCCGGGGAAACATGTAGGGAAAGACCGACGCGCATTCGATCAGCCCACCATTGCCGTAGCTGGTCTCCTCGCCCGCCAGTTCGTGCCGGTCGATCAAAACCGTATCGCGGCCCTTCTTCTGCAGGTGCAGGGCGGCGCCGACGCCGACCATGCCCGCCCCCAACACAAGAACGTCGGCCTTCAGTTCCGCCATCCGGCACTCCGAAAGTTGAATACGCAGTCGAGCTACAGCCTAAGGTGAAACTAGTCATTGCCGCATCGCGGCGCAAACCGGTGCGCTGAAGGCAAATCGCGCTTGCGCGGCGGCTGGACTCTGGCAACATGGATCGGCAGTATCCGCCCTTGTTGCGGAATTGGGCTGATCAAAGCGGGGAAATCGAGCATATGTCGGTACGTCAGAGTTTGTTTGCGGTGGCCACGGCCTCCATCTTCGCTTTCGCGGCAGCGCCGGCATCGGCCCAAACCCTACGCTACGCCAACCAGGGCGACCTCAAATCGCTCGACCCCCATACGCTCAACGAGACCACCACGCATGCGCATCTGGGCCAAGTCTATGAAGGCCTGATTGCGCGCGACAAGGATTTGAAGATCATTCCCGGATTGGCGGAAAGCTGGGAAACGCCGGAGCCGACCCGCTGGCGCTTCCATTTGCGCAAGAACGTCAAGTTCCAGAACGGTGATCCCTTCACCGCCGACGACGTATTGTTCTCCGCAGACCGCGTTCGCGCCAAGGGTTCGAACCTGCAGACCCGCATCGCCGCCGACGTGAAGGTCGTCAAGGTCGATGACTACACCGTCGATTTCATTCTGAGTTCGCCCAATCCCATTTTCCACTATCAATGGGATACCTGGTATATCGTGGACAAGAAGTGGGCCGAGGCGAACAACTCCGCAGCCCCGACGCCTGCGGCGGCGACCACACCGAGCTTTGCTTCGCTCAACGCCAACGGCACCGGCGCCTTCACCATCGAGAGCCATCAGCCCGGTGTGAAGACCGTGTTCAAGGCCAATCCGAACTGGTGGCGCAAGCCCGAGCATAATCTCAAGGAGATCATCTTCACGCCGATCGGTTCCGACGCCACGCGCGTCGCCGCGCTGCTCTCGGGCGAAGTCGACATCATCGAACCGGTTCCGATTCAGGATATTTCGCGCGTCGATTCCAGCCCTAACGCCCAGGTGATGAAGGGCCCGGAACTGCGCACCATCTTCATCGGCATGGACCAGGTCCGCGACGAATTGCTGTACTCGAACATCAAGGGCAAGAATCCGTTCAAGGATATCCGGGTCCGCGAAGCCTTCTTCAAGGCCATCGATATCGAACTGATCAAGACCCGCGTCATGCGCGGGCTCTCGACGCCCTCGGCACTGATGGTTGCGCCGCAACTGTTCCCGCTTTCCAAGGACTTTACGCGGCCGAAATTCGACCCCGACGGCGCCAAGAAGCTCCTGACGGAAGCCGGCTATCCCGACGGTTTCGAAGTCACCATGGACTGCCCCAACGACCGCTACGTCAATGATTCCGCGATCTGCCAGGCTGTGGTCGGCATGCTGGCGCGCATCGGGGTCAAAATCAACCTGCTGGCGCAGCCCAAGGCGCTGTATTTCGCCAAGATCCTCAAGCCCGGCGGCTACCAGTCATCGTTCTATCTGCTCGGCTGGACTCCCGGCACTTCGGACTCCCACAATGTCCTCTATGACATCATGGGCTGCCGCGACGACCCGAAATCCGCACGCGGCGAAGGCAACGTGGCCGGCTACTGCAACAAGAAGGTGGACGAAATCACCGACAAGGTGCTGGTCGAGGCCGATACGGCCAAGCGCGATCTGCTGATCAAGGAAGCGTTCGAAATCGCGGCCAAGGATTACGCCTATATCCCGCTGCATCAGCAGGCCCTGGCCTGGGGCGTGTCGAAAAAACTGAAGGTGTCGCAGCGCGCCGACAACGCCGTGCTGCCCTACTGGATGGTCAAAACCGACTAGGCAGGCTCATCTTCCCAGGTCCCGGTGGCTTCACGCTCCCGGGACCTTTCGTTTCCGGCGGACAGCGGCGTCCGCCACAGCGTAAAGAGAGAAGTGAAAGGATCACATGCTCGCTTTCACTCTTCGCCGGGCCATCCAGGCGATCGGCGTCATGATTGCGGTCGGGATCATCTCGTTTTCGATGTTCCGGTTCGCCGGCGATCCCGTGAACCAGATCGTCTCAATCGATACCTCGGCGGCCGAACGCGAAGCGGTGCGCAAGTCGCTCGGTCTCGATGATCCCGTCGTGGTGCAGTTCGCGCGTTATTTCGGCAATGCGGCCCAGTTCAAGTTCGGCGTGTCCTATCAATTCCGGCAGCCGGTATCGAGCCTGCTGGTGGAACGGATGCCGGCCACACTGGAGCTGGCGATCTGTGCCACCATTTTCGCCATGGTGTTCGGCATCCTGATGGGGGTCTATTCGGCGCTGCGACGCGACTCCGCGCTGGCCAAGATATTCCAGGCGGTGTCGCTGATCGGAATTTCGCTGCCGACCTTCCTGATCGGCATTCTCCTGATCTATCTGTTCTCGGTGACGCTGGGCTGGCTGCCCTCGTTCGGCCGCGGCGACGTCGTGCGGCTGGGCTGGTGGACCACGGGCCTGCTGACCCTCTCCGGCCTCAAGGCGCTGATCCTGCCATCGATCACGCTCGGCCTGTTCCAGCTGACATTGATCATGCGGCTGGTGCGCGCCGAAATGCTTGAAGTACTCCGCACCGACTACATCCGCTTCGCCCGCGCCCGCGGCCTGACCACCCGCGCGATCCATTTCGGCCACGCGCTCAAGAACACGCTGGTTCCCGTCATTACGGTGGCCGGGCTGCAATTTGGCTCGGTTATTGCATTTGCGATCATCACCGAGACCGTGTTCCAGTGGCCCGGCATGGGGTTGTTGTTCGTGCAGGCAGTGCAAAACGTCGATATCCCGATCATGGCGGCCTATCTGCTGATGGTGTCGCTGATCTTCGTCACCATTAATCTGGTGGTCGACCTCCTCTACACCATCGTCGATCCGCGCCTGCGCTCGACCCTCAGCCGTCCGGCATAAAGCGAGACCATCCATGTCTGATGCCGTCGTCCCCCACCGAGCCGAGCCGAGCGCCGTGCCTGCGCGCGCCGGCGTCAGCTGGGTCAAACGCGCTGTCGACAGTGACATCTTCTATTCGTTCCGCCGCTCCAGGATGACGATGGTGGCCGCGGCCATCGTCGCTCTGTTTTTCCTGCTGGCGATCTTCGCTTCCGTCCTCTCGGTCCAAAATCCGTTCGATCCGGCGCAGCTGCAATTGATGAATTCGCGCATCTCCCCGCTGTGGACCGCCGATGGCCAAAGCCCGTTCCTGCTCGGCACCGACGAGCAGGGCCGTGACGTGTTTTCCGCCATTCTCTATGGGCTTCGGATTTCGCTTGTCGTCGGCGTGCTCGGCGTCATCCTGGCCGGCGCGCTCGGCATCACGCTCGGGCTGATCGCGGGCTATGTCGGCGGCGCGGTCGATGGCCTGATCATGCGCATCGCCGATGTGCAACTGACGTTTCCGGCGATCCTGATCGCGCTGCTGGTCAACGGCGTCGCCAAATCGGTGTTCGGCAATCGGCTGGACGCCATGAGTACGCTGGTGGTGCTGGTGGTCGCGATCGGTTTGAGTTTTTGGGTGCAATATGCCCGCACCGTACGCGGCTCCGTGATGGTCGAGAAGAACAAGGACTATGTCGCAGCCGCCCAGTTGATCGGGCTCCCCGCCCCCATCATCATGCTGCGCCATGTGCTGCCCAACACGATGGGGCCGATCCTTGTCATCGCCACCATCAACCTCGCGCTCGCCGTCATTACGGAAGCCACGCTCTCATTCCTTGGCGCAGGGATGCCCGACACCATGCCCTCGCTGGGCACGCTGATCCGGATCGGCAACAATTATCTGTTCGCGGGCGAATGGTGGATCGTGGCCTTCCCCGGCTTTGCGTTGGCGGGACTGATCCTTTCCATCAACCTGCTCGGCGACTGGCTGCGCGACGCGCTCAATCCGAAGCTCCGATGACCAGTCCTGTCCTCTCCGTGCGTAATCTCGAGGTGGAATTCCACACCCGCCGCAGCGTCTTGCACGCCATCAACGGCATCTCCTTCGACATCGCCAAGGGCGAGGTGCTCGGCGTGGTCGGCGAATCCGGGGCCGGCAAATCCGTGACCGGCCTTGCGGTCATTGGTTTGATCGACCCGCCCGGCCGCATCGCAGGCGGTGAGATCTATCTGTCGGGCATGCGGATCGATCATCTGCCGCCGGAAGAAATCCGCCGCATCCGGGGCAAACGGATCGGGATGATCTTCCAGGATCCGCTCACGAGCCTCAATCCGCTCTACCGGATTGGCGACCAGATCATCGAAACCATCCGCACCCATACCAATCTGACGGAAACCGCGGCGCGCAAGCGCGCCATCGATCTTCTGGCGGAGGTCGGCATTCCCGCTCCGGAAAAGCGCATCGACGCCTATCCGCATGAGTTCTCGGGCGGCATGCGCCAGCGCGTCGTGATTGCGCTGGCGATTTGCGCCGAACCCGAACTGATCATCGCCGACGAGCCGACTACCGCGCTCGACGTCTCCGTGCAGGCGCAGATCATCTCGCTGATCAAGCGCCTCGGCCGCGACCATGGCACCGCCGTGATGCTGGTAACGCACGACATGGGCGTGATCGCCGAAACCTCCGACCGGGTCGCGGTGATGTATTCGGGGCGGATCGCCGAGATCGGCCCGGTGCAGGACGTGGTGCAGAACCCGCTGCATCCCTACGCCAAGGGCTTGATGGGCGCGATCCCGACGCTGGCGGGCGAGGACAAGCGGCTGGTGCAGATCCCGGGCTCGATGCCGCGGCTGTCGGCGATCCCGCAGGGCTGCCCCTTCAACCCGCGCTGCGCCTTTGTCTTTGATCGCTGCCGCGTTGAGCGGCCGGAACCGATCGTGCGCGGCACGCAGGCCGTCGCCTGTCATCTCTATGATGCGGCACCGACGGAAGCCGTGAAGGAGACCGCGGCATGAGTGCGGCGCCCTTCATCGACGTCAGGAATTTGCGCCGCGTGTTCGACGTCTCGAAACCGTGGCTTAACCGCGTGCTCGAAGGCGGCCATCTGGAATTCCTGAAGGCGGTCGACGGCGTCACCTTCGACATCAAGAAGGGCGAGACCTTTGCCCTCGTCGGCGAATCCGGTTCGGGCAAAACGACCGTGGCGCGGATGGTCGTGGGACTGCTGCCGCCGAGTTCCGGCGAGGTCGTCATCGACGGTGTCTCGATGACCGACGCGCGGCAGGCGCAGGTGCGGCAGAAGCTGCGCCGCCGCATCCAGATGATCTTTCAGGATCCCTATGCGAGCCTCAATCCACGGTTCCGGGTCGATGCCATCGTCTCCGAACCGATCCGCGCCTTCGACTTGATCCAGGGCGAGCGCGACATCGCCGCCCGCGTCGGCGAATTGTTGAGCCTCGTCGGCCTGCATGCCGACGATGGCCTGAAATTTCCGCACGAATTTTCTGGCGGCCAGCGCCAGCGCATCGCCATCGCCCGTGCGTTGGCCTCCGAAGCTGAATTCATCGTCTGCGACGAGCCTACCTCGGCGCTCGATGTGTCGGTGCAGGCGCAGATCCTCAATTTGATGCGCGACCTGCAGGACAAGTTCGGCCTGACCTATCTGTTCATCAGCCATAACCTCGCCGTGGTGCGCCATATGGCGAGCCGCATCGGCGTGATGTATCTCGGCCGCATCGTCGAGATCGCCGAGGGTCGCGAACTCTTCAACAACCCGCGGATGCCTTACACCAAGATGCTGCTAGGGGCGGTTCCAGATCTTGCGATGTCCGGCCGCCAGCGGATTCCAGTAAAGGGAGAGATCCCCAATCCGATCGATCCGCCGCCCGGCTGCGCCTTCAACCCGCGCTGCCCGCTGGCCTATGATCTCTGCCGCCAACAGGCGCCCGCGCTGATTGACGGCGTCGCCTGCCATGCCGTCAACAATCCGGCCGAGGCCGTGCCCGCCTGATCACGCGGATGGGAGGCAGAGCATTTTCAAGCGAAGTGGATACCGGTTCGCGTCAAGAAAACGCGTCAAATCAAGAATCTGAAGCCCCGTTCCGATTCCATCGGAACGGAAAGGGGCTTCAGCCATGTCAACCAAGCGGTTGGCAGGACGCCTGCCCTGTGGTCAAGTGGCGCACCAAATACCAGCGCAGCATCGGATTCCCATGAGCAACATCAATCCCGATCCGTTCACGACAAGGCCGGAAATCGAAGGCACGTTCGGCGTGGTGACCTCGACCCACTGGATCGCCACCGCGGTCGGGATGGGCATCCTGGAAAAAGGCGGCAACGCCTTTGACGCCGGTGTTGCCACCGCCTTCACGCTACAGGTGGTCGAGCCACATCTGAACGGTCCGGGCGGCGACGTGCCGATCATCGTGCACGACACCAAACGCGGCCGCACCGAGGTGATCTGCGGCCAAGGCCCGGCGCCGGCCGGCGCCACCATCGCGCATTATCGCAGCGAGGGGCTGGAGATGGTCCCCGGCACCGGACTGCTCGCGGCCTGCGTGCCCGGCACGTTCGAATCCTGGATGCTGTTGCTCCGCGATTACGGCACGATGCGGCTGCGCGACGTGCTGGAACCCGCAATCGCCTACGCCCGCGACGGTTACCCGCTGGTCGAGCGCGCGGCCGCGACGATCCAGATCGTCGAAAAGCTGTTCCGGAATCACTGGAAGACATCAGCCGCGGTCTATCTGCCGAATAATGAGGTGCCAAAACCCGGCACGCTCTTCACCAACAAGCAGCTGTCGGAAACCTACGCCCGCATCCTGAAAGAAGCTGAGAGCGCCGGCGGCGATCGCGTCGCGCAGATCGAGGCTGCGCGAAAGGCCTGGTCTCACGGTTTCGTCGCGGAAGCGATCGACAAGTTCTGCCGCACGGAGGACGTGATGGACGTCAGCGGCTCACCGCATCGCGGCGTACTCCGCGCCGACGACATGGCGCGCTGGCAGCCGACGATCGAGGCGCCGCTGACTTATGACTATGGCCGCTACACCGTGTGCAAGCCCGGCGTCTGGAGCCAGGGCCCTGTGATGCTGCAACAACTCGCGCTCTTGAAGGGCTTCGAACTCGACGGGCTCGATCCTGCCGGCCCCGAATTCATTCATCTGCAGATCGAATGCGCCAAGCTCGCCTTCGCCGACCGCGAGAAATTCTATGGCGATCCCAAATTCACCGACATCCCGATCTCGACCTTGCTGTCGGACGCTTATAACGACGAACGCCGCAAGCTGATCTCAAAGGACAAGGCCTCGCTCGATTTCCTTCCCGGCTCGGTCGAAGGTTTTGGCTCGGTCGTCAAGATGCGCCGCGCCGAGGGCCACCGCGAGGCGGTCGGCGCCATGGGCGCCGGCGAGCCCACCGTCGGCCGCTTCGGCGAAGTGCGCGGCGACACCGTGCATTTCGACATCATCGACCAGGCCGGCAACATCGTCTCGGCGACGCCTTCCGGCGGCTGGCTGCAATCCTCGCCGGTGATTCCCGAACTCGGCTTCTGCCTCGGCAGCCGCGCGCAGATGTTCTGGCTCGAGGAAGGTCATCCCGCGGCCCTGGCGCCGGGCAAGCGCCCGCGCACCACGCTCTCGCCTACCATGGCGCTACGCGATGGCGAGCCATACATGGCCTGGGGTTCGCCCGGCGGCGACCAGCAGGATCAGTGGACCACGCAATTTTTCCTGCGGCACGTCCATGCCAACATGAACCTGCAGGAAGCGATCGACGCGCCGGCATGGCACTCCGAACATTTCCCGATCTCGTTCTGGCCGCGCACCGCGCGCCCCGGCGTGCTCGTGGTCGAGAACCGCGTGCCGAAGGCAACTGTGGATACGCTGAAGGGCCGCGGCCATGTCGTCGAGATCGGCCCCGACTGGTCGGAAGGCCGTCTCACCGCGGCTTCCAAACTTGGCCGCCGCCGCCGCGCCGCCGCCAATCCAAGGGGCATGCAGGGCTACGCTGCCGGACGGTAAAGGCTTGAGATGACTTGGTCGATCATCGCCCGCGATCCCACAACCGGTCAGTTCGGTATCGCGGTCACGACCAAATTCTTCGCGGTCGGCGCGCGCGTGCCGCATATCGTCGCCGGCGTCGGCGGCATCGCCACCCAGGCGCTGGTCAATCCCTATTACGGCATCGATGGCGTGAAGCTGTTGAGCGAAGGGCGCGAGCCCGGCGAAATCATCAAGACCCTGATCGCCACCGACGACGGCCGTGAAAGCCGGCAACTGCACATCATGGACGCCAAAGGCCGCATCGCCGCGCATACCGGCCGCGAATGCGTCGACTGGTGCGGACACGTCCAGGGCGACGGCTTTTCGATTGCGGGCAATATGCTGGCGGGCGCCGCCGTGCTCGACGACACCGCAAAGGCCTATGTCGCCAATGCCGGCCTGCCCTTTGCCCAGCGGCTGATCGCGGCGATGTATGCGGGCGAGGCCGCGGGCGGCGACAAGCGCGGCAAACAATCCGCGGCACTCCTGATCCATGGCGACGAGGAATGGTCCGAACTCAATTTGCGCGTTGACGACCACACCGATCCGCTTCGCGAGCTGGCGCGGCTGGAAGAAGTGAGCCGCGAGCGCTGGGTGCATTTCCGCCAATTCCTGCCGACGCGCAAAAATCCCGCTGGGATCACCGATCGTGCGACCATCGATGCGGGTATTGAGGCCAGCATCAAAGCGGCGATTGCGGGCAAGGCATGACCACAAGCCCCCTGATTGAAATCGAGGGCTTGCGCGTCGTGTTCCATGGCGACGACGGACGTTCGACGCATGCGGTCGACGCCGTCGATCTCAGCGTCGCCAATGGCGCGACGCTCGGGCTGGTCGGCGAATCCGGCTGCGGCAAGAGCGTGACGTCGCTCGCCATTATGGGGCTGTTGTCAAAACACTCGGCGGAAGTTTCCGGTTCGATCCGCTTCGACGGCTTCGACCTGCTCGACGTGCCCGACGAGACGCTGCGCGACCTGCGCGGTAATCGGCTGGCCATGATCTTCCAGGAGCCGATGACTTCGCTCAATCCGAGCTTTACGATCGGCGACCAGATCATCGAGACCATCCTGCGCCATCGCGGCGGCTCCAAACGCCAGGCGCGCGAGCGCGCGATCGAGCTGCTGCGCCGCGTCCACATTCCCTCACCCGACAAGCGCATCGACGAGTATCCGCACAAGCTTTCCGGCGGCATGCGCCAGCGCGTCATGATCGCGATGGCGCTGGCCTGCGACCCCCGCCTGTTGATCGCGGACGAGCCGACCACGGCGCTCGACGTCACGCTGCAGGCGCAAATACTCGATCTGATGCGCGAGCTGAAGGCCGCCAGCGGCGCTGCCATCATCCTGATCACGCACGATCTCGGCGTGGTCGCCGAGGTCTGCGACGAGGTCGCGGTGATGTATGCCGGAGAGATCGTCGAACGCGCGCCCGTCGATGAATTGTTTGCCAATCCGCAGCATCCCTACACCGTCGGCCTGCTTGGCTCGATCCCGCGCCTCGACCGGCGTGCGTCACATCTGGCGACCATCGAAGGCATGGTGCCGAACATGGCCAATCCGCCGCCCGGCTGCCGTTTTGCGCCGCGCTGTCCCTTTGTTGGCGATATCTGCATCGCGGCGCCGCCGCCGCTGGCGATCCTCAGTCCCGGCCACGCCTCGCGCTGCATCAAGGCACCGTTGGAGCGGCTGGTGTCATGACGGCGCTGCTCGAGGTCGAAGGGCTGGTCAAACATTTCGTCGCCGGGCGTTCGGTATTCGGCCGCGCCACCGCCTTTGTCAAAGCCGTCGACGGCGTCAGCTTCCGCGTCGAAGCCGGCAAGACGCTGGCGCTGGTCGGCGAATCCGGCTGCGGCAAATCCACCGTGAGCCGGCTCGTGCTGCGGTTGATCGAACCCGATGCCGGCGCCGTTCGCTTTGAAGGCCGCGATCTCCTCGCACTCGATGCCAATGACCTGCGGAATTTTCGCCGCGACGCCCAGATCATCTTTCAGGATCCCTACGCCTCGCTCAACCCGCGCATGACGGTGAGCCAGATCCTGACCGAGCCGCTGGCGCTGCATGACCTGGTGCCGGCGGCGCGCCGCCGCGATCGGGTCGAGGAACTGTTGCGGCTGGTCGGGCTGGAGCCGCGCTTTGCGCGCCGCTATCCGCATGAATTTTCCGGCGGCCAGCGCCAGCGCATCGCCATCGCCCGGGCGCTCGCCGTGGAACCGAAGCTGATCATCTGCGACGAGCCGGTGTCCGCGCTCGACGTCTCGATCCGTTCGCAAATCCTGAACCTGCTGCGCGACCTGCAGAACCGGCTGGGGCTTGCCTACATCTTCGTCTCGCACGATCTGGCCGTCGTCAAGCACATCGCCGACCGCGTTGCGGTGATGAATCTCGGTGTCATCGTCGAGACCGCGGATGCGCAGGCGCTGTTCGCGGCTCCCCGCCATCCCTATAGCCGCGCGCTGTTGTCGGCCATTCCGGTGCCCAAGCCGCAGGCAAAACGCAGCCGCATCGTGCTGCAGGGCGAGATGCCGAGCGCGCTCGATCCGCCGCCGGGCTGCCGCTTTCACACCCGTTGCCCCTACGTGGTCGAGCGCTGCCGCAGCGACGTGCCGCAGCTCATTGCCGACAGCACCGGGCACGCCACCGCCTGCCACCGCATGGCGGAACTGCCGGCGCCCGATAGCATCGTTCCCAGCGATGGCGGCTTTTCGCCAACGTTGGAAAAATTGGTCGCCGCCTTTGGACGGGCGGAAGGAGCGGGCGGCAACGGGGTTGATATAGTCGGGACACGACCAGCAGCAGTGTAATCAAGAGGATGGTGCGATGAAAATCTTGCGTTTGGCAGTGACCGCGGCGGCGCTTCTGCTGTCGTTCGAAGCGAGCGCTCAGGCCCAGACCACATTGCGCATCGGGTTGGCCGAAGATCCTGACATCCTCGACCCGACGCTTGGGCGTACCTATGTCGGCCGCATCGTGTTCGCGTCGCTATGCGACAAGCTGTTCGACATCGACGAAAAGATCAACATCGTGCCGCAGCTTGCGCTGTCGCACGAGAACTCGGCCGATGGCAAGGAAGTCACGATCAAGCTGCGCCCCGGCGTAAAATTCCACGACGGTGAGCCGCTGGACGCCGAAGCCGCGAAATTCTCGCTGGATCGCCATCTGACGATGCCAACCTCGTTCCGCAAGCCGGAACTGGCCCAGCTCGACCATGTCGATGTCGTCGATCCCCTCACCATCAAACTGGTATTGAAGACGCCGTTCTCGCCGCTGATCGCCCAGCTTACCGACCGCGCCGGCATGATGATCTCGCCGAAGGCGGCGAAAGCGGAGGGCGACAAGTTCGGATTGAAGCCGGTCTGCGCCGGTCCCTACAAATTCGTCGAACGGGTGCAGCAGGACCGCATCGTGTTCGAGAAGTTCGCCGACTACTGGGACAAGGACAAGATCAAGATCGACCGCATTGTCTATCTGCCGCTGGTGGATGCCACCGTCCGCCTCGCCAATCTGAAATCCGGCGGCCTCGATTTGATCGAGCGGTTGCTCGCCACCGACATCAAGGCGGTGCAGAGCGACCCTAAACTGAAACTCTCCAGCGCGATCGAGCTCGGCTATCAGGGCGTGACGTTGAACGTCGGCAAGGACAAGACCAAGGGGCCACTCAGCCAGTCGGCAAAAGTCCGCCAGGCGCTCGATCTGTCGATCGACCGCGAGGCCATCAACCAGGTGGTGTTCAACGGCGAGTTCAAGCCGGGCAATCAATGGGTCAATCCCGATCATCCCTATTACCAGAAGGCCTTTCCGGTCCGCGGGCGTGATGTCGCCAAGGCCAAGGCGCTGCTGAAGGAAGCCGGCGTCACCGGGCCGGTGAGCGTCGATTTCATGGTGCCGAAGGGCGCCGAAACCGAAGCCGTCGCGCAGGTGATCCAGTCGATGGCCTCGGAGGCCGGGTTCGAGATGAAGATCAGGGTCACGGAATTTGCGACCTCGCTGAAGCAGGCTGAAGCCGGCGAATACCAGGCCTACATGCTGGCCTGGAGCGGACGGATCGATCCCGACGGCAACTCCTACGTCTTCCAGAAATCCAACGCGCCACAGAATTACAGCGCCTGGGCCAATCCCGAGGCCGACAAGGCGCTCGACGACGCCCGCCTGGTCACTGATCAGGCGCAGCGCAAGGCAATCTACGAGAAGCTGGCCAAGCTCGTGTTGGAGGAAGAGCCCTTGCTCTACATCTACCACCGCAGGATCCTGATCGCGCATACCAACAAGCTCGAAGGCTACAAGCAGATGCCGGACGGGCTGGTGCGCGTGACCGGGTTGACGCTGAAGTGAGGACGATCGCCCCGCCTCTGCTCCCCGCGCGTCAAATCGTGGGGCCGACATGCTGAACTTCCTCGGCCAGCGCATCGTGCAGCTGATCCCGACATTGTTCTTCGTGTCGGTGCTGATCTTTTCGCTGCAGCATCTGTTGCCGGGCGATCCGGCGCTGGTCATGGCCGGCGAGGAGCGCGATCCCGACGTGATCGCGCAGATCCGCGCGCAATATCACCTCGATCAGCCGATTCCGATCCAATACGTCTACTGGATCAAGGGCGTGCTGTCGGGCGACTTTGGTGAGTCCTTGCGCATCAAGGTGCCGGTGCTGAGCCTGATCGCGCAGAAACTGCCGGTGACGATCCAGTTGGGCTCGATGACGATCGTGATCGCCTTCCTGATCGGCATTCCCGCCGGCATCGTATCAGCCGTGAAGAAGGGTACGGCGTGGGACTACGGCGCCAACGTCTTTGCGCTGTGGGGCATCTCGACGCCGAACTTCTGGCTCGGCATCATGCTTATCTTCCTGTTCTCGATCGAACTCGGCTGGCTGCCGGCGTCCGGCTACGTCCCGCTGTCGGAAAACTGGCGCGCCAGTATCGCCTCCACCATCATGCCCGCCTTCGTGCTGGGCAATGCCATCGCAGGGGTTCTGATGCGACACACCCGCAGCGCCATGCTGCAGGTGCTGGAAAGCGATTACGTGCGCACCGCCCGCGCCAAGGGCCTTTCCGAACGCTCGGTGATCCTCAAGCACGCCATGCGCAACGCGCTGACGCCGGTGATCACGCTCGGCGCGCTCGAACTCGGCGAGCTGCTGTCAGGCGCGGTGCTCACCGAGCAGATCTTTTCGATTCCGGGTTTCGGCAAGCTGATCGTCGACGCGGTGTTCAATCGCGACTACGCCGTCGTGCAAGGCGTCGTGCTGGTGACCGCGACGATCTACATCACGCTGAACCTGATCGCCGATATCGCCTACATCCTCGTGAACCCACGGCTGAGGGCTTGAACGGCATGACCGATACAGCCCTTGGCACCATTCCTGTTGCAGCGTCGGACACGCTGGAAAGTCCGACGCGGCGCGCGCTGCGCCGGCTGTTCAAGCGCAAGGGCGCGGTGGTCGGACTTGTCGTCATCGCGACATTTATCCTGCTTGCGCTGTTTGCGCCGCTGATCATGCCCTATGATCCGATCGCAACCAGCTGGTCGCTGGTGCGCAAGCCGCCCTCGGCGCTGCACTGGTTCGGCACCGACGAACTCGGCCGCGATATTTTTGTCCGCGTGGTCTACGGCGCGCGCGCCTCGCTGATGGCCGGCGCCATCTCGGTGGCAATTGCGCTCGGCATCGGCGTTCCGCTTGGCCTGCTGTCGGGCTATCGCGGCGGCTTCATCGACGCGCTGATCAGCCGCATCACGGACGCGATGCTGGCCTGCCCGTTCCTGATCCTCGCCATCGCACTGGCGGCGTTTCTCGGACCGAGCCTCGGCAATGCCATGATCGCGATCGGCGTCTCCCGGATGCCGATCTTCGTGCGGCTAACCCGCGGCCAGGTGATGAGCGTCAAGGTCGAGGATTATGTCGAGGCCGCGCGCGCGATGGGCAACCCACGCTGGCGCATCGCGCTGTTCCATATCCTGCCGAACATCATGCCGGCGCTTCTGGTGCAGGCGACGCTGTCGATCGCGGCTGCCATCATCGCCGAAGCCGCACTGTCGTTCCTCGGCCTTGGCCAGCAGCCTCCCTCGCCGTCCTGGGGCAGCATGCTCAACGCCGCGCAGCGCTTCCTGACCAACGCGCCCTGGATGGCGATCTGGCCGGGGCTTGCGATCTTCCTCGTGGTGCTGTCGTTCAACCTCGTCGGCGACGGCCTGCGTGATGCACTCGATCCAAGGGAGCGGTAATACAAGGGCTCCGGAGGCCTTGAGCCCGTCATTGCGAGCGCAGCGAAGCCATCCATCCGTCCACGCGGAAAGTATGGATTGCTTCCGCCTTCGCTCGTTGAGCTACGGCGGACAAGTCGTCGCTTCGCTCCTCGCAATGACACCACGCTCTAAATCACGATCTCCCGCATCACCCTTCGGCAATCCATCTCGTATTCGAGGTCGATCACAGGGGGCCGCGCGAAATGCCAGGTCAGGCCCGATCGGGCGGCGCCGCGACGGACCAGTTCCTCGGCAAACACCGGATGGAAGTCGTGCACGGTATAGGTCTGCGCCGCCGTCGCATCCTTCCAGCCGAAGCCGAACTCACCCATGCGGCGTTCCATGGCCGCGACGACGTGGCGGATCTTTTCCTTCATCCCCTCGGGGCTGAGGTCGCGGTAACGCACGGTGCGCTCGGCATAGGTCGCGCCGCCTTCCAGCGATTCACCGCTGCCGGCGATCACGAAACTCGGCGTCGTGTTCTGGCTCTGCCGCGTGAACGAGAACGCATAGAATGACGGCTCGGCCGGCGGGTCGATCTCGGGACAGACATTGCTGCGCGCCACCGGGTTGGTGGTGCCATCGTAGATGCCCCATTCGCTGAGCGTCTTGACGTAATGCAGATTGAAATGCCGAAAACCCTCGTCGGTAAACGCCGCTGGTGAACGTAGCTCGCAGGCGCAGAAGGACGTCAACGGCCTGCCCGCGGCCTGAATGTATTTCGCTATCTGCGCAAAGCCTTCCGCCAGCGCCACCGGCTTGTCGAAGCGCACCCGCTCGATCTCAAATCCGGGATTGGCCGCAACCCCCGCCGAATATTGAAACACCGCCGGGATGAACCGGTAATTGCCGGCTGCAGAGTCGCGCGTCATGTCCGCTCTCCGTTTCTTGTTATTCCAGCTGCATCCGGACGCCCTTGGCGCCGTTGAGCAGCCGCCTGAGGTGAAAGCCCGCGAGCGCATCGTCGGCATGCAGACCGACCAGCGCCGCAAAGGCGGGCATCGCCGCAGCATCTCCTGCCTCCAGCTTGGCGAAGGCTTTGAAATACTGTGACGTCGCGGGCCGCTCGAACGCGGCCGGCGTCAACGGCTCATAGGCGCGCAGCGGCTCGCTCCGCCCGCGCAGCACGATATCGCCGACCGGCCGCCCCCTGAAATTTTCAGTGTTGTCTGCGATCGCGGCGCTGACGCAAATACGGGTACCGAGAATCTTGTTGGCGGCTTCCAACCGCGACGCGATGTTGATGGTATCGCCATAGGCGGTGTAGTCGAAGAAACGATTGCCGCCGAAGTTTCCAACCAGTGCCGGCCCCGCGTGAACTCCAATTCGGGTGACACCGAAATTCACGCCTTCGACTTTGCATTTCTCGCGAAAGTCCTGAGCGCACGCGTCCAGTGCGTGTGCGCAGGCGATGGCGCGCACCGAAGCGTCCGGCTGATCGCCCGGGGCGTTGAAGAGAATCTGGATTCCGTCGCCGATGACTTTCGCGACCGTCCCTTCATGGTCGAAGACCACTTCCGTCATCTGGCCCATGTAGTCATTCAGGAGATCGCCGAACAAATCCGGCGCTGTACCTTCGACCAGCGTCGTGAAACTGGCGATATCCGTGAAAATGGCGGCGACCTCCCGCCGATGCACCGCCATTCCCTCGGCTTCGCCGACCGCCGCAAGCCGGCTTGCGATCTGCGGCGAGAAATAGCGCGACAGCGAGGCGTGCGCGCGCTCGGCCTCGGCCTGCCGCCGGCGCGCCTCGCGCATCATCTCGACATGGCGGATGGTCTTGTCGATCGTCATTTCGAGATCGCCGAAATCGATCGGCTTGGTGAGAAAATCGAACGCGCCGCGGTTCATCGCGGTGCGGATATTGCTGATGTCGCCATAGGCGGAAACGATAACGGTGGATTTCTTGTCATCGGCTTCCTGCAGCTTCGCCAGCAGCGACAGCCCGTCCATGCGCGGCATGTTGATGTCTGATAACACCATGTCGACATGCGGGTTCTGCGCGATCGAGGCCAGCGCCTCGATCCCATCATGGGCGAACACGAACGCCACCGCCCCGTCGCGGATCTGGCGGCGGAATTTCTGCAGCACCAGCGTCTCGAGATCGGGCTCGTCGTCGACGACGAGAATCGTGGCGGTCATGCGGCTTGCCGGAGCCAGGTATCGGGATGCAGGGAAATGCTCATTCCCGCCAAATTAGCAAGAAGCCGCGGCCTTGTCTCGTGCCGTAATGCGGGAGAACAGAACCAAAAGCGAAACGGCGGCAGTCAGGACCGCCGCCGCTATTGAATCATGCGCCGGAAGCGCTCAGGTCGGTTTGAGCCCCGACGTTCCCAGATCGAAATCCGCGATCTCCTTGGTCCGCTGCGAACTTGCGTTTGCCTGGTGGTCGGTCGCCATCCAGACATAAACCGCCGGCAGCACGAACAGTGTGAACAGCGTGCCGATCGACATGCCCGAGACCACGACGAGGCCGATCGAGAAGCGGCTCGCCGCGCCTGCGCCGGTCGCGGTCAGAAGCGGGATCAGGCCGGTGACCATCGCCGCCGTCGTCATCAGGATCGGACGCAGCCGAATCCGGGCCGCCATCTCGATCGCCGAACGCTTGTCGAGACCTTCCTTGAGCTGCAGTTCGTTGGCGAACTCCACCATCAGAATGCCGTGCTTGGTGATCAAGCCGACCAAAGTCAGCAGACCGACCTGGGTGTAGATGTTGATCGTCGCGACGCCGAAGAACAGCGGGATCAGCGCACCGACGATCGCCATGGGAACGCTGATCATGATCACCAGCGGATCGCGCAGGCTTTCGAACTGCGCCGCCAGCACCAGGAAGATGATGACCAGCGCGAAGCCGAAAGTAATCGCGAGCTGGTTGCCTTCCTGCACATATTGACGGGAATCGGCCAGGTAGTCGTGACCAAAACCGGCCGGCAGCTTCTTGGCTTCGCCTTCGAGGAAGTCCACCGCCTGGCCAACCGTCACGCCCGGCATCGGCACCGCCTGGAAGGTCGCGGAGTTGAGCTGGTTGTAATGCGTCAGCGAGTTCGGATCGGTCGCGGTCTCGATCGACACGATGGTCGACAGCGGCACCAGTTGCCCGGTGTTGGTCGGGACATAATAACCGCCGAGCGATTCCGGCGATAACCGCATGCCGCGGGGCACCTGCGGGATCACCTGATACGACCGCCCTTCGAGGTTGAAGCGGTTGACGTAATTGCCGCCCAGCAGCGTCTGCAGCGTGGCGCCGACCTGCGCCATGTTGATGCCGAGGTCGCTGGCTTTAGAACGGTCGATGGAGACGCGCACCACCGGTTGATTGAAGTCGAGATCGCTGTCCGAGACGATGAACAAGCCGCTCTTGCGCGCGGCGTCCTTCAGCTTGGACATCTGCTCATAGACGTTCCGGTAGTCGGAGGTCGAGTTGATCACCATCTGCACCGGCAAACCACCGGGTCCGCCCGGAAGCGGCGGCAGGTTGAACGCAAACGCCTGGACGCCTTCGATCTTGCTGATCTCCGCCTGCACCAGCGGCTTCAGCTTGATCGAGGAACGCTTGCGCTCGTCCCACGGCTTCAAGAGCATGCCGGCGATGCCGCCCTGCGGCCCGTTGATGCCGTTCAGGACGAAGCGCAGATCGGTTTCAGGAAAATTGGCGAACGCCTTGTCGAGCTTCTCGCCGTAAAAGTCGACATAGTCGATGTTGGCGTATTTCGGCGCCTTGGTGACCGAGAACACGATGCCCTGGTCCTCTTCGGGCGCGAGTTCCTTGGCCGTGTTCAAATAGAGGAACCCGACCAGGCCGAGCATCGTCAACGCGAACAGTCCGGTGACCGGACGGTAGTCAAGCGAGCGATCGAGTTGCCGTCCATACCAGCGCGTCATCGCGCCGAACACGCGGTTCACGATCTTGGCGAACCTTCCCTCGTCTGCGCTCTTGAGGAAGACCGAGCACATCATCGGCGACAACGTCAGCGCAACCACGCCGGACACGATCACCGAACCTGCGAGCGTGAAGGCAAATTCGCGGAACAGCGAGCCGGTCAAGCCACCGAGGAAGCCGATCGGCGCATACACGGCCGCCAGCGTGATCGTCATCGAGATCACGGGACCGACGATTTCGCGCGCGCCCTGCAGCGACGCCTGTACCGGCGTTTTTCCTTCCTCCAGATGGCGATGGATGTTTTCGACCACCACGATGGCGTCGTCGACCACGAGCCCGATGGCGAGCACCATCGCCAGCAATGTCAGCAGATTGAAGCTGAAGCCCAGCACCAGCATCATGCTGCAGACGCCGATCAGCGACAGCGGAATCGTGACGACGGGAATAATGACCGAGCGGAACGAGGCCAGGAACAGGAAGATCACGACCACGACGATCAGCACCGCCTCGATCAGCGTGTTCTTCACCTCTTCGATCGATGACTGAATGAACCTGGTGGAATCGTAGGCGACCTTCATTTTCATCGACGGCGGCAAATTGCGTTCCAGCTCCGGAAACAGCGCGCGCACGCCCTTGACCAGCGTCAGCGGGTTGCCTTGGGGAGTTGCCTGCACGCCAATGAAGATCGCGCGCTCGCCGCTGAACGCGACGCTCGCATCCGAGCTTTGCGCCGCAAGTTCGACGGTCGCGATATCCTCCAGCCGGACGAAACCGCCCTCCTTGGATTTGACGATCATGCGCTTGAACTGATCGAGGTTCCGCAAGTCGGTATTGGTCGTAATGTTGGAGACGATGAAATAGCCCTTGGCCTGTCCGGCGGCAGCCTGGAAGTTGTTGGCCTGGATCGCCGCTTGAACATCGCCCGGCGACACGCCGCGTCCGGCCATCTTGATCGGATCGAGCCACAGCCGCATCGCGAATGTCTGCCCACCCAGAATGTCGGCCGACGCCACGCCATCGACGGTCGACAGCACCGGCTGGACAACGCGCGTCAGATAGTCGGAGATCGCCGAACCGGACAGCTCGTCACTGGAGAAGCCGAGATACATCACGGCCGTGGTCTGGCCGGTGGTCTTGGTCACGATCGGGTCGTTGGATTCCTTCGGGATCAGATATTTGACCGAGTTCGTCTTGGCGAGGACTTCGGTCAGCGCCTGGTTCGGGTCGAAATTCAGCTTGATGTAGACCTGGATCGTGCTGGTGCCCTGCACCGACGACGACGTGATGTAGTCGACGCCTTCGGCGGAGGCGATCGCCTGCTCGATCGGCGTCGTGATGAAGCCCTGGATCAAATTGGCCGACGCGCCGGGATAGACCGTAGTGACGTTGATCACCGTGTTCGACAGCTTCGGATATTGCCGGATCGGCAACACGCTGGCGGCGCGCAAGCCGATCAGGAGGATCAGCAGGCTGACGACGACCGACAGGACCGGACGCTTGATGAAGATATCGGTTAAGGCCATCGCTCGTTATCCCGGTAAGTAAAAACGTTCGGGCATGGTCCTTCCGCGGGACCGATGCCAGAAATTCGGCGAACGCGGCCTTATCGCCGCGTCGCAACCTAGTAGCGCGGCGGCTTCGCCGGAATCACAGGCGCCGGATCGGTCGAGATCGTCACGGCCGCCCCAGATTGCAGCTTGAGCTGTCCCACAGCGACGACGCGATCGCCGTCCTTCAATCCTTTCAGGATTTCAGCACGCCCATCGACGCGGTTGCCGGTCTGAACGAAGGTTCGCGTGACCGCGAGGCTGATCTTGCCGTCGTCCTCTTTCTTCTCGCCGAGGAGGTAGACGGAGTCGCCATACAGCGTGTAATCGACCGCGGTCTCGGGAATGGTGATGACCGGCGGCCTGTCCGGCAGCACCACGGTGGTGGTGGCGAACATGCCGGGCTTGAGAATGCGCTCGGGGTTGGCGATCGTCGCCTGCACGCGAATGTTGCGCGTGTCGGTGGCGATCTGCGGTTCGATGGTCGTAATCTTGCCTTCGAATTTGCGGCCCGGATAGGCGTCGACCCCGATACGAACGATCTGCCCAACCTTGAGCGCACCGCTGTCCTTCTCCGTCACGGTGAAGTTGGCATAGAGCTGCGACAGATCGGTCAGCGAGACGATTTGCGTTCCCGCCGTCAGGTATTGACCGACCTCGACCTTGCGCACGCCCAGTTCACCATCGAACGGCGCCCGCACCTGCTTCTGCGAGATGATGGCCTGGGTCTTGGCGATGCCGGCATTGGCCTGATCGAACGACGACTGGGCCTGATCGACGGTTGCCTGCGGGCCGAATTGCCGGCTGGCCAGTTGCTTGGCGCGCTCGAGCGAGAGCTGCGCCATGGTCGCCTGCGCCTTGAAGCTGGCAAGGTCGGCCTGCTCGGGACCGTCGAACAATTGCACCAGCGGCGTACCTTCCTTCACGGTAGCACCCGCGGTGAACATGATCTCGGTGATGCGGCCGTTCAGATCCGACGTGACATTGACCTGGTGCACGGCGGCGAGATCGCCGACCGCGGTCAACAGGTTCGGAATGGTTTCGGACTTCGCCGTGGCGATGCTGACACTGGTGGGCGGCGGCTTTCTGCCAAAGATCTCCTTGAACAGGTTGGGCAAGAAGACAAACTTGAAGAACACAAGACCGGCCACCAACACCGCGAGCAAGGTCCCGACGATGATGAACCAGCGCACCATCCGAACCGGCCGCTTGTGCGCCTTGTCGCCAATCGGCTGACCCTTGAGATGGCTTTCGGTCACGATATTCATGTCATGCACTTTCTGCAGTTACCGATTGTCCCGAATTCGGCGACAGCTCGCAGTCCAGATGAGAAGCAATTGCGGCCTCGTTAAGTCCGATGCCGCGGAGGATGAATTGGCAAAGCTGCCGTTCGAGATCGGCGGCGTTGCCGTAGGTGAGACATGGCACGGCCGGAAGCCGCGACAGCGCCGCCATCAGCACGGTGTGATGTGCAAACCAGAACAAATTGAGCGGCTCGCTACCTATCTTCGACGCGTCACCCGTTGCTACCGCGCTTTCGAGCGATGCCGTGAAGACCATCCCGATCAAATCGCTGATCTTGGCGTACAGCAGCCGCGCGAATTCGCCGTCGTCGAGATGGCTCGTCATCATCAGCCGCAGCCGCTGGGCTTCCTGCTCATCGGGGCCATCGGAGATCTGCATGAAGTGCCCGATCATTCCCTTGATCAGTTCGACCAAGGTAGCGGTCGACGGCGCCTGACCGAGCAGATGCGCCAGTTCAGGATCGGCCTCGCACTCCTCCGCCAAGATTTCCGCATAGAGCGCGGCCTTGGAGGGGAAGTGCTTGAACAGCAGCCCTTCCGAAATGGCAGCCGCGGCCGCCACGCTCTTGGTCGTGGTGCCGGCAAAGCCGTTGCGGGCAAAGCACCGCTTGGCGGCGCTCAATATCAATTGACGGCGTAAATCGCTCGTCATGCGAAGGCTGGACATGAGCGCGTGAGTAATCACTCACCTTGACCAAGTCAAGGATTTATTGCAGCGCAATAGGCCCGTTTCGGGGTAATTGGCTGGAATCCCAACCCGCCCCGGATGATAAGATTGGCATCGCCATCGTCGTCATCGCCCGCCTATCCGCGATCCCGCAGGCCTTTGCGATCCCTGCGCCCCAGACGGAGTTTAAATTAGTTGCACGCGAGACTAATTCATGTCTCGTTATCTTGTCGGTCTTCACACCTTGTCTCTCTTCACAAAGAGCATGACGCGCCATGAATCTGGATGCCCGGGAGTTGTCGGCGGATTTCGATCTGGAGAACCTGACGCCGGGATTCTATGCCGACCCCTACCCGACCTATCGTGCGCTGCGCGAGAACGAGCCGGTCAAGCGGCTGCGGAACGGCTCCTATTTCCTGACCCGCTATGACGATCTGGTCACGGCCTACAAGGCGACCAAGATCTTCTCGTCCGACAAGAAGAAGGAGTTCTTGCCGAAATACGGCGACAGCCTGCTCTACGAGCACCACACCACCAGCCTCGTCTTCAACGACCCTCCCGCCCACACGCGGGTGCGGCGGCTGATCATGGGCGCGCTGTCACCGCGCGCGATCGCGGAGATGGAGCCCGATCTGATCAGACTGATCGACTGCCTGCTCGACGGCCTCGCCGCCAAGGGTGACGTCGAACTGATCGAGGATTTCGCCTCCGCGATCCCGATCCAGGTGATCGGCAACCTACTCGATGTACCGATGGAGGAGCGCGAGCCGCTGCGCGACTGGTCGCTCGCCATTCTGGGCGCACTGGAGCCCGTGATCAGTCCGGAGGTGTTCGCGCGCGGCAACAAGGCAGTGAAGGATTTCCTCGCCTATCTCGAAATCCTGGTCGAGCGGCGCCGCGCAAAGCCCGGCAATCCCGAGCGTGACGTGCTGACGCGGCTCATTCAGGGCGAAGACAATGGCGAGCGGCTGACGTCGAAGGAGTTGCTGCACAATTGCATCTTCCTGCTCAATGCCGGCCATGAGACCACCACCAATCTGATCGGTAACGGATTGGTGGCGCTGTCGCATTATTCGCGGCAGAAGGTGCGGCTGATCGAGAACCCCGCCCTGATCAAGACCGCAATCGAGGAGATGCTGCGGTTCGAAAGCTCCAACCAGCTCGGCAACCGCATGACCGTCGAGCCGGTCGAACTCGGCGGCATCGCAATGCCGGCCGGCACGCCGGTGACGCTGTGCATCGGCGCCGCCAACCGCGATCCGCATCAGTTCGCCGATCCTGAGAACCTCGATATCGGCCGCACGCCGAACCGGCATCTCGCCTTCGGCACCGGCGCGCATCAATGCGCCGGGATGGCGCTGGCGCGCCTCGAAGGCGCGATCGCGATTTCGCGTTTCCTGGCGCGCTTTCCGGACTATGCGCTCAGCGGCGAGCCGGTACGCGGCGGCCGGGTCCGCTTCCGCGGCTTCCTGAGTGTGCCGTGCCGGGTCGGCATGCCGGCGTAAGCGGCCACCGCTACGGCGCGGCCTGCTCCCCGGCGATGGCGCGGTCGATGGCGTCGATCAGCACTTGCATCTCCAGGAATTTGGCGCGCGCGCGCTCGGCCTTGTCACGGTCGAACGGCGCCGCAAGAACCTTGGCGTGCGCATCGCGGTCCTCAACCATGCGATCCCTCGCCTTCTTCAAATTGTCCAGTCGTTCACTCATGAAATGCTCGTTTGGTTGTTTCCGCGCCCGGCCCCGCCAGAGAATCGCCGCCGGACCATACGGCATGGCAAGCACGATCACGTGAAATTAAATCCCGCTTTCGCCTGATCGCCCGTATCTATCCTTTCCCAAGTTGCTACGTTCGCCCGGTTCTGTGCGTTCAAAGTATTCGGTAGGCATCAAACCCAAGGGAGGCCAGCATGGCCAAGGGCGAGCAACGCAGCAATCGGGAAACCAAGAAGCCGAAGAAGGAAAAGATCAAGACCATCGCCGCGGCCCCAAGCCAGAAGGGCGTCGGAAACCTGCAGTCGGAGTTCGGCTCGGGCAAAAAGAAATAGCCCTCAGGCCTGTTTGACCGGGTTCCAGTTGGGCGGGTCACCGTGACCGGCAGGGCACGGCTTTGCGCGAGGCCTTACCCCCCTTCCCGCGTCCGCCGATTAACCCGCGGTTTACCATGTTTGCGTACCTTTTTCGCACCGGCGTTTCGAAAAAGGGCCTCACGTCTATGGCGTACCGTGCAAATCAGCAGCTTCGTGAGGATATCTGGGACTACCGATACACGACCGCGTCCGCGTCCCTGCCCGACGAAGACGAGAAAATCGTCAGTTTTGCCCGGCGACCCGCCAAGGGCCATGGCACGACCGCGCTGAGCCTGATGCAACAGGCCGCCGACATGTTCGAGGGCATGGAAAATCAGGCGCGCGAGACCGAAGCCCGCGCCCAGTCCCTGTGCAAGAGCGCGACCGAGCGGCTGCGGCTGGCCGAAAAGCAGCGCGACGCCTCCGAGCGCGCGCGCCGCGACCTCATCAATGAATTCAACGGCCGGCTCGAGGAAATGTCGAAAGCCATGCAGCGGGCCGAAAAGCGGATCGTGAGCGCAGAAGATCATGCGCTCGCAGCCGAGTTCCGCGCCCAGGCGGCCGAGGCCCAGTTTCACAAGGCCAACCGCGAACTCGCCGCGATAGAAGACATGATCCGCAAGCGGCTTGTTTGAGATACCTCTTTTGCTGTCGTCCCGGCGCGGGCCGGGACCCATAACCACAGGCTTCCGTGGTTAAACCAAGCTAGCGCTCCGGCCTTTTTCAACAATCAACATCGGTGGCTATGGGTCCCGGCTTGCGCCGGGACGACGTGGATAGCGTCCGTCCTTAGACCACCGACCGGTGCCGCTCGATGCAGGTCCGCAAGACCTCATCCATCGGTTTGCTCCACCAATCCTCCGAGAAAATCTCGATCTCCGAATAGCCGGCAAAGCCCTGCGCCTCGACGGCGGCGCGCACCGATTTGATGTCGATGACGCCGTCACCCATCATGCCGCGGTCGTTGAGCATGTCCTTGGTCGGCACCAGCCAATCGCAGACGTGGAACGCCAATAGCCGGTCCTTGCCGGCGCGCGCGATCTGCGGCAGCAATTCCGGGTCCCACCAGATGTGATAGACGTCGAGCGCGACCCCGAGCGCACCGGTGCGCTTCGGATCGAGCGCATCGCAAAGATCCAGCGCCTGCTTTGTCGTATTGACGCAGGCGCGGTCGCCGGCATAGGCGGGATGCAGCGGCTCGATCGCCAGCGGCAGTTTCGCCTCTCTGGCGTATTCCATCATCTCGGCGATGCCGTCATGCACCTGGCTGCGGGCCTCAATGATATCCTTGGAGGCCACGCTGCCCGGCCGCGAATATTGCGGCAGGCCGCCGACGACCAGCACGATGCAGGACGCGCCCAGCGCCTTGGCCTCGTCGACGGCGCGGCGGTTGTCGTCGCGCACGTCGCTGCGATGCGCGGCATCAGCCGTGAACATGCCGCCACGGCAATAGCCGGTCAGTTCCACCCCGGCATCGCGCACCGCACGCGCGGCGCGATCCAGCCCGACGGCGGCGACCTGATCGCGCCAGGGGTCGATGGCGCGGATGCCATGCCGCGCGCAGGCCTCGACGATCTCAACGAGATTTCCCTGCTTGCGCACGGTCGCCGTGTTCAGCGACAGCCAGCGATGATCTTGCGAAAAATCCCGCATCAGGGCTCAACGCCGCGCGTCGCCAGCACGGTCTTCATCCGCCGCGTCGCCAGTTCCGGATTGGCGAGCAGGCCCGCTTGGTCGGCCAACCTAAATAGTTCGGCCAGATGCAGCGTCGAGCGCGTACTCTCCTGCCCGCCCACCATGGTGAAATGATCCTGGTGGCCGTTGAGATAGGCCATGAACACGATCCCCGTTTTATAGAACCGCGTCGGCGCCTTGAAGATATGGCGCGACAGCGGCACCGTCGGCCCGAGCACATCGTGGAAACCGGCCTCATCGCCGGCCGCCAGCCGTGACAGCGCGTAGGACGCCGCCGGCGCGATTGCGTCGAAGATACCGAGCAGCGCGTGCGAAAAGCCCTTGTCGTCGCCGGCGATCAGTTCGGCGTAGTTGAAGTCATCGCCGGTATACATCTTCACGTTCTTGTCGAGACGGCGGCGCATGTCGATCTCGCGCTGCTTGTCGAGCAGCGAGACCTTGACGCCGTCGACCTTGGCGGCGTTGGCGTTGATGATACCGACCGCGATGTCCATGGCTTCATCGAGGCTCGACGTGCCCCAATAATTCGCCAGCGCCGGATCGAACATGTCGCCGAGCCAGTGGATGATCACCGGCTCACGAACCTGCGACAGCACGCGATTATAGACTTTGGCGTAATCGTCGGCATCGCGGCCGATCTTCGCCAGCGCCCGCGAGGCCATCAGGATGATGCGCCCGCCGGCCTTCTCGACCGCCGCGATCTGTTCTTCATAGGCGCGGATCACATCATCGATGGACTTGGCATCCTCCACCGCAAGATGGTCGGTACCGGCGCCGGAAAACACCAGCGCGTTGCCCCTTGCCTTGGCGGCCTTCACCGAGCGCTGGATCAATTCCAGCGAGGTCGGCCAGTCCAGCCCCATACCGCGCTGCGCGGTGTCCATCGACTCGGCGACCCCAAGACCGAGGTCCCAGACATGTTCGCGGAACGCAATAGTGCGGTCCCAATCGATCGCAGCCGTCAGCCACGGATCATTGTCGGCAAAGGGATCGGCGACCACATGGGCCGCCGAGAACGCGACGCGGTTCAGCGCGCCTTCGAGCCGCGCCGGGAAAACCCGCGATGCCGCGAGGCGATAGGTCTCGATGGCGCGGTTCGCGGTCGGCAGCTTCAGCGACAGTGAAGAGACAGGCATTACCGGTTTGTTCATGGCCTTAACCTCACACCTTGATCGGAGCGACGTCGATCCAGCGCCGTTCACGCCAGCTCTGCAAGGCGCATTCGGCCAGTTGCACGCCCTTGGCGCCTTCCAGCAGCGTGTACTTATAGGGCGCGTCCTCGCAGACGTGCCGAATGAACATTTCCCACTGCTCCTTGAACCCGTTGTCGTAGACGACGTTCTCGGGGAGCGTCTGCCAATCATTGTAGAAATCATGCGTGCGCTTTTCGTCCGGGTTCCACACCGGACGCGGCGTCGCCTGCCGCGCCTGGATCACGCAATCGGTGAGCCCGGCCACCGCCGAACCGTGGGTGCCGTCGACCTGGAAGGTCACGAGATCGTCGCGGTAGACCCGCGTCACCCAGCTCATGTTGATATGCGCGATCACCCCGCCCTTGAGGCGGAAGGTGGCGTAGGCGGAATCGTCCGCAGTCGCGGTGTACTTCTTGTTCTTCTCGTCGAAGCGCTCCGGAATATCCGTGGTGCCGGTGCAGCTCACGCTCTCGACTTCGCCGAAGAGATTGTCGAGCACGTAGCGCCAGTGACAGACCATGTCCAGGATGATGCCGCCGCCGTCCTCGCTGCGGTAATTCCATGACGGCCGCTGCGCTTCCTGCCAGCCACCCTCGAACACCCAATAGCCGAACTCGCCACGCACCGAGAGCATGCGGCCGAAGAAACCGGAATCGCGCAAGAACGCGAGCTTCTTCAGGCCCGGCAGAAACAGCTTGTCTTGCACCGTGCCATGCTTGACGCCCTTGGCAGCGGCGAGCCGCAGCACCGCGACCGCTTCATCCAGATTGGTCGCGATCGGTTTCTCGCAATAAACGTGCTTGCCGGCGTTGATCGCTTTGGTCAGCAGCGACGGCCGCGCCTGCGTGGTTGCGGCGTCGAAGAAGATGGCGTCGTTCTTGTCGGCCAGCGCCTTGTCGAGGTCGGTCGACCAGCGCTCGACGTTGAAGCGCTTGGCGAGGCGTTCCACTTTATCTGCATCACGGCCGATCAGGATCGGGTCCGGCATCATGCGGTCGCCATTCCCAAGCACCACGCCGCCCTGGTCGCGGATCGCGACGATGGAGCGGATCAGATGCTGGTTGAGCCCCATGCGGCCGGTCACACCGTTCATGATCAGGCCGAGGCGTTTGGTCGTCATAGGGCTTGCTCCATTGGAATTTTTGGTATTGGCCGCGCAAGCGGCGACATCGTGGACCAGTCCGGATGCACGGAACTGGCAAAACCGGGTAGCGTCAGCGATCCCGTCAGGAGATCGCCGTCGTGGATCGCGAGCCGGATTTTGTTGCCATCGCGGACATAAAGATCGGGATGGGCTGATAGAAACGCCTCCGCCTCGGCGGCGGCCGTGTCGACAAATCCATCGACATAATGATGGCCGTTGCGCTCGGCATGGGTGACGCCGATCAGGGCGCCGAGCGCCAGATCCTGCTGCACGGCAAGGCCGGCCTGACAGGTCAAATCCTCACCGGCGATGAAGCATTTTTCACCCTTCGCACTCCATTTGGCGGCGCGGGCGGCGTTGATCACCGACTTGTAGATGCCCTTGCAGGATTTCGAGGAGATGCCGCGATAGCCGAGGGCACGGGCCGCCGGAAACGCATCATAGGAATCATCGGCCTCGTCGATGATGAAATCGCGGCTGGCGAGCGCGCCGAGCGGCGACTGCCGGGTGATATCGCGCGGCATCGGCTGCTCGATATATAACAACTTCGCCGCAATCGGCTGCAGCGCGCTATCACGATCGAGCCGTTCGACCAGCGCCCCGAGCGCGTTGAGATCGGCATATTGCTCATTGGCATCCAGCGTGACGCTGTACGCATGCGGCAGCGTGGCGAGTTCACGGCCGATACGGATCAGGCGCTCCGCGTCATGCGCGGGATCGCCGTTAAGCTTGAGCTTGAAATAGCGCGCGCCGGCGTTTTCGCTGATATCGGCGACACCGCCCTCGCCTTCGACCTTGTCGTCCATCCCAACGGTGTGCCGGATCGCAACGCGCTCCAGCCGCCGGCGGCTGCCAAGGAAACGCGCAACATCCTCATCCCCGAGATCGCGCGACAATCGCGCATCGACGCCGGCAATATTGGCCGCCATGCCGTCGAAGAAATTCAGGCCAGTCCCGCGCAGCAGCGCATCCAGAATCGCCTTGTCGATCTCCGCCGGCCCAAAGCCGGCCGCGAGCGGCGGGATATCCGCTTTCGCGCAGGCCTCGACCTGGGCGGCGATGATGGCGGCGTGGTGCCCGAACGCGGTGTCGAAGCCGGATCGCGCCAAATAAAGCTCGCGTGCGATCGAAAGCGCGCGACGCAAACCGTCGACGGTCTGTTGCGGCGAAAGATGCGCGCGCTTGTCGAACCATTTCGAGGCCATCATTTCGGCGCTGGCGCCAATCGAAGTCCCCTTACCTTCGATCTCGATTTCGGCGCGCACGAAAACCTGCACCGACGATGTGATCACCACGCTGCCGAACCGGAACGGCTTTGCAAACGGGATCGGCCGCTCGAAGAATGAAATGTCCCGCACGGCGATACGAGGCGGCATGGCGGTGCTCTCTAGTCCAGCGCGCTTTGGGTGAAGAAGTGTTTTCGGATCCGCTGCACCAGTTCGGTGAAGGCGGGATCGGCCATCGAATCCAGCGAACGCGGGCGCGGCAGCGGCACGTCGTAGATCGCGGCGATCGCACCGGGACGTTCGGTCATGACCAGCACGCGGTCGGCCAGAAACACCGCTTCCGGTATCGAATGCGTGATCAGCAGCACGGTCTTGCCGGTTTCGCGCTGGATCCGCATCAGCTCGACGTTCATCTTCTCGCGCGTCATGGCGTCGAGCGCGCCGAACGGCTCGTCCATCAGCATGATCTTGGGATCGTGCACCAGCGCCCGGCAGATCGAAGCGCGCTGCTGCATGCCACCGGACAATTGCCAGGGCAGCTTCTTCTCGAAACCTTCGAGCCCGACCATTTTCAACAGCGCCTTGGCGCGCACGAGATATTCCTCGCGCGGCAGCCGCTTCATGTCGATCGGCAGCATCACATTACCGAGGATGTTGCGCCATGGCAGCAGCAGCGCGTTCTGGAACACGATGCCGACATTGCCGTGCGGTTTTGTCACCTGTTCGCCTTCGACCAGGATTTCGCCGGTCGACGGCGCCAAGAGGCCCGAGATCATCTTCAAGAGCGTGGACTTGCCGCAGCCGGACGGGCCGACCACGACAAAGAACTCGCCCTCGTTGATATGAAAATCCAGCGGCTTCAGCGACGGCACATCGCCGTCGCGCGAGCGATAGGTCTTCGACACGCCCGACAGCGTGATCCCCGGCGACCCGGCGCCGGCGCGATCGGACACCAGGCGCAGATGCGCGCCTGGCTGCTCTGTGTTGGTTGCTTTGGTCGCTGCGCTCATTCAGTCAATTCCGCTGTCGAGATGCCCGTCATTCCGGGGCGCGTCGAAGACGCGAACCCGGAATCTCGAGATTCCGGGTTCGATGCTTCGCATCGCCCCGGAATGACGACTTGTACCTACGACCCGCCCTTCGGCAGATAATCGTTGGTATAAAACGCCTTCGGGTTTTCCTTGGCCTTGGCTTCGAGGCCGCCATACTCGACCATCAGATTGACCGTGTCGGTCATGTTCTGGTCGGTCACTTCGAACGGCCGCTTGCCCTTGGTTTCCGCCGTGCGGTAGAGCGGGATCGTGAGCTCAAAGCCCTGGGTCAGCGTTTCGATCTTGCCGCCTTTGGGGTTGGCGTCGAGGATCGATTGCGCCGCGGCCTTGGGCTCCTTCTCGGCGGCTTCGACGGCCTTGGTCGTCGCCGACATGAAACGCTTGACGAGGTCGGCATTGGCCTTGACGAACTCGGTGTTGGCGACGACGCCCGAGCAGACCATGTTGATGCCGTAGTCGGCGAACTTGATCGCGTTGACGTCCTTGCCGGTGGCGTCCTTGATCTTCATCGATTGGTCCATGACGTAGCCGAGCAGGAGATCAGCCTGGCCGTTGATGACGGCGTTCAGCTTGGTCTGACCGTCGCCGGCCACCGTCTGGAAATCGCTTTCCTTCAGGCCGGTCTTCTTCAGGAACAGCGGCCAGATCTGGGTCATGGAATCGGCGGGCGTGATCGCCACCGTCTTGCCCTTGATATCCTCCGGCTTCTTGATGTTCTTTTCGACGAAACCCATCGCCGACATCGGGCTGGTCTGCAACAGCACGCCGGTGGCGACGATCGGCGCGCCCTTGACCGCCGCGCGCATCATGGTGGGCACGTCGACATAGCCGAAATTGGCGGTCTTGGCCGCAACGGCCTGCGTGGTCGCGGCCGAACCGCGGCCTTCCTGGATTTCGAGGTCGATGCCTTCGGCGGCATAGATGCCCTTGGCCTTACCGTAATAGAACGGCGCGTGTTCGCCATAGACGTACCAGTTCAGCATCAGCACCACCTTGTCGGCGGCGGATGCGGGAAGCACTGAGAGCGCGGTCCATATCAAGGCCGCGGAGATCGCCGTGATCGTTCGTATCATTGTCTTCCTCCCGTTTTGCTTCGTCATTCGAAGCGACTTGTCCGCCGTAGCTCAACGAGCGAAGGCGGAAGCAATCCATTCCTCCACTTGCGGCGCTATGGATTGCTTCGCTGCGCTCGCAATGACGTTCTGGCGTTATTGTTTTCGTGTAGCAGTCCCTAGGAAGCAAAGATGATGTCCTCGCGCTGGCTGACATGCCAGGGAATGACGAGGCTTTCGATCCGGTCGACGATCCAGAATAGGACCACACCGAGCAGCGCGAGAATCACGAGCGCCGCAAACATCGTCGGCAGGTCGAAGGTGCCGATCGAACGCTGCAGCACGTAGCCGATGCCGGAATTGGAGCCGACGAATTCGCCGACCACGGCGCCGACCACGGCCAGCGTGATCGAGACCTTCAGGCCCGAAAAGATCGCCGGCATCGCATGCGGCAGATTGACGGCGCAGAACACCCGGAAGCGGCTGCCCTGCATCGCGCGCGCAAGATCCACCATGTCAGGGTCGACCGATTTGAACCCCTGCACCGCCGACACCACGACCGGGAAAAATCCCAGCAAAAACGCCGAGATCACCTTCGGGATGATGCCGAACCCGAACCAGACCACGAACAGCGGCGCGATCGCGATCTTCGGCACTGATTGAGAGAACACCAGCAGCGGATAGACATAGCTCTCCACCGTCTTCGAACCCGCGATCAGCATGGCGATGGGAATGCCGAACACGGCCGAGAGCAGGAAGCCGCAGATGGTGGCGTAGGTGGTGGGCCAGGCTTGCCGCAGCAGTTCCGGCCAATCGGTCCAGAGGACCGCGACGACATCGCCGGGCGCCGGGATCTGATAGGCGGGAATCCGGAACACGCGGATGGTCAGGTCCCAGGCTACCACGATGAAAATAAGGAACAAAAACGGCCGCACCCACGCCGCGTTGAGCGCCTTCGAAACCGCGTTTGGGCCCCTCGGTTCGGCCACGTCTCGCTCCCTGATCAGTTTCTTTTCTGGGGAGAAATTAACCCGTTGGATAAATACTGTCCAGCAGTTTCCCTGTGACATTTTGAGGCGTTTTGGACCCCTCGGTTGACGCTCTGGGTCGTTTGAAATTCAGATCTGGAAATTGTTTACGATAGGGGTAGGGAAGGCTTTTGGCCTCCCCTCCCTCCGAACCGTACGGGCGGTTTTCCCGCATACGGCTCTCCAGTTGCTGGTTTCCTCATCGTGGATGTC
>Ga0307517_10001378_pt1 | contig 40853 bp, 15 predicted proteins | sample 23_EM_MG_FD_194515 | JGI IMG/M metagenome (GOLD analysis project Ga0307517, IMG submission 194515) | Populus trichocarpa ectomycorrhiza microbial communities from riparian zone in the Pacific Northwest, United States - 23_EM | ecosystem: Host-associated > Plants > Roots > Unclassified | place...
ATTCTTTAACATTAAATTTATTTTTTATTGAATTATCACATTATTATGATACAGATCGCGGGTTTGACAGGTTAACCCGATTGACTCAGTTTATTTTCTTTTTTTTAATTATATTTTTTTAATTTTATCCTTTAATATTTTGTTGATTGAGAATTACACTTTATGATTTGTTTGGTTTATTTTCTAGTATGTTATTTCGACCTCATAACTTGAAAATAATGTTTAAAGGGTTAACCTGAGTAAACTCGGGTAGTTTTTTTTATCTTATTTTTAATTGAATTTTTGTTTCTAATTTCATTATTTAACACTGAGTCGGTTAGGAATTGAGTTTCATAATCTGTTTTGAATTGCTTTCTATGGGGATATCTTGGTTTCATGATCAAGGTCGTCAATTTTGGCATTTTAACATGGTTAAATCAGGTCATTTTTTATTTTATTTCTAAGAGGTTATCTCGGTCTCATGACCCGAGTCATGGGTCCATCAACATTGGATCTTCTTTTTATTGGGTTGTTCACGTCTCATGACCCGAGTCGCGAGTTTGGTGGGTTAACCCAATTGACTCGTTTTTTCTCTCTCTATTTTTAATTGATTTTTCCTCAATCTCATCATTTAATATTGTGTTTGATTGGGAATTAGGGTTTAACATGTTAATTTGGTTGACTCGGTTTTTTTTTTTAATTATTTTTTTTCAATTTCATCCTTTAATATTTTGTTGATTGAGAATTATACTTCATAATTTATTTTGTTTACTTTCTATTATGTTATTTCGACATTATGACTCAGAAATAATGCTTATTTGTATCTTATTTTTAATTGAATTTTTTTTCTAATTTCATTATTCAATATTGGGTCGGTTAGAAATTGAGTTTCATAATATGTTTTAATTTGCTTTCTATGAGAATATATTGGTCTCATGATCGAAGTCGCTGATTTTAGCATTTTAATCATGGTTAAATCGAGTTGTTTTTTTTTCTAAGAGGTTATCTTGGTCTCATAACCCAGGTCATGGGTCCGTCAACATTTGATCTTTTTTTTATTAGGTTGTCCACGTCTCATGACTTGAGTTGTGAATTTAGCAAATTAACCCAATTGACATGTTTTTTCTCCTTTTTAAAAAAATATTTTTCCTCAATCTCATCATTTAATATTGTATTTGATTGAGAATTAGGTTTTATAATTTATTTATGTTTGTTTTTTATTAGGCTATCTCAGCTTCATGACCCAATAATAGTACTTAATAGGTTAACTCAGGTTGACTTGACTCATTTTTTGTGTTATTTTTTTTTAATTAAATTTCTTACAAATTTCATCATTTAATATTGAATATGCTATGAGAGATTAAGAATTGAGCTTCATAATTTGTTTTGATTTGTTCTCATGGGGTTATCTCATTTTTATGACCAAAGTAGCGGATTTAGTAGGTTAAACCGAGTTAAATTAGGTTTTTTTAATCATTTTTTCTATGGGGTTATCTCGATCTGATGATCCAGGTCATGAGTTTGACATATTGAATTAGGTTGTTTTTTTATTCTTTTTTTAATTGTTTTTTTTTTAATTGATTTGCTTTTCATGGGGTTATCTTGGTCTTATGGCCTGGATCTTGGGTTTGACTGATTAACTCGAGTTTTTTTTAAGTCCTTTTTTAATTGATTTTTTTTCAATTTCATTCTTTAATATTGGTTTGGTTGAGAATAAAGCTTCATAATTTAATTTAATTTACTTTATGTGGGGTTATCATAGTATCATAATCCGAGTTGCGAATTTGACATGTTAATTCAGGCTGACCCAAATCAATCTAATATGTTATTATGTTAATACTAAAAACATATATCGTCTTGATTTTTTAGTCAAATTATATTTTTATAAATTGTATAAATTACTTTTGGATCCACAAATTCATGCAGATTATATTCAGTCAATCCTTATACAACTTAAATTTTTTTTCTGCTACAAAACAAATTAATATCATCTAAATATATTTTTACATTAAAAAAAATCCAACCTCACCTGAAGTGGAAGTGAATAATAAAGCTTGAATGTGTGTATTATGTTATTGATTTTCAAAAACTTACAAAGTTGATGAAATTAAATGGCGATTCTGTCAACACCAGGTCCTATTATTTCAGTGCTAATTTCTATATAAGACAATAAATTATTAATTTTAAGTTCCATGTACCTTTAGTTTGCTAGACGTAAAATGGCATTTTGTGGTCACTCATCTTCTTTTTTTTTTTTTTTTTTTTTGTGGAATACCAAGAAAGATACAAAAAAATAGAATTTTTGTTTTTCTCAAAAGAAAATGTCATTTTCCATCTTCGATGGCTTTAATTGAAGTTATAGAAATTCGTTTTATCTTTTGTTTTTTTTTCCTTAGAAAAAAACAGACACAAAGTATTGTAGGGACGAGAATGATGTGAAGTGAAATCAAATAATTTGCATGTTTGGGGTGCGGGTAATTAATGAGTGCCTAAAATATCATCATTCACTCATCTACCATATAAATTAAAATTAATTCATGCTCAAATTCTTTCTTATACTCGCATTTTCTATCTGTAAATTATCTGTTTTCAGTGACGAGTAACTCCAACCCGAACTCTTTAGGCGTGAGGCAAATAAACCCTTTATAAATGGGTGGCATCCCTGCACCTTAACACTTCAACACAAACTTTCATATTATATATATATATATATATATATATATATATATATAGAGAGAGAGAGAGAGAGAGAGAGAGAGGATTATGGATACAAGAAAAATTGCCATGCTACCAAACTAGAATCAAATAAAATAAGTTGCCACTAAAACTAATGAATGCATGGTTTGCTGAGATTTTGGTCATATTTAGTGCCTTTTCTGCTCGAAATCACATCAACAATGCTTAATTTGTCCATCAGGACATAAGAATTGAGTGAAAGTAACAGCTGGGCTGTGAACACCAGAAACATGAAACAGGTAACTTGTAGCATCATCCTTTGACTTGTTCGGGAATGCACCAGATAAATTCTTGATGGGTTGTAACTTGCAGGTCATTGCTTCCCATGAAAGGATCTACGGGTCCAAGAATCGTCTTGGATAACATGCAAAGTCCTTGCAATCAATGCTAGTGCAATGATTTTACATTTCTTTATGGTTCAAGACAATCTTTCTAGGAGTCCCATGGTAGAGGAGAAAGGGCTGCGCCACCACCCCACTCATTTGCAAATTGCAGCTAGAGGATGATCCTTCAGTCTCGGTGATGACTGGCTGCTTCCTTTGTTTTTTCTTTCGGTTGCACTATGCTATGCCCGTGTGTATTTATGTTCTCATGAAAATGAAATTCTTTATAAAAAGAAATAAAAAAAAAAAACAGTTAAGTATTTGACAAATTAAAAGAGAATCGATCCTTCCTTTTCTATGTGATCCTTTTATTTTGGACTAAATAATACAACCCATTATTTTTTTAATTTTATAAAATAATTATTTTTATTTTAATATTTATTTAATCCTTAAGATTTACAAGGATTGTTTAATTTAAAATTCCTAATGCTAATTGAATTCTATTAACTAGCCATACCTAAGCTTTTTTATGGTGCTCAAGAATTCTAGTTTGAAGTTTTGAAATTTAGTGCTTGTAATGGTAAACCTTTAATTCCATCATGGCAAGTTTTCAGACAATTATTAATTTTAGAGTTTTTATACTGATTATGAAGAGATCTTATATAATGTAAATAAGCAATTAGATTTTTATTATTTTTCTTTTGTTCAACCTTTTTAAATAGCAAAGAGAAAAAAAACATAGAAAATGTGTTGTCTTTTCAAAATATATAATTTCAACATTGCAATAATAACAACAACAACACTGCTGCAAATACTATTTTTCTTGTCAATGATTAAGAATGTCATTACTATTTATCATCTTGATGTCTGTTATATTGCAAAAAATAAGTTGTTTAGGATTACAAAATCTTTTGTTTATAGATTGTCAAATAATCCTCATGTTAACTCTTAAGATATATTTGGAGGTTTGTTGGTCATATGGAATAATGATTCTTTTGAGGCTTCAGACATCGAATTCAATTATTAGTGGATTGCTTTGTTTGGTACTCATATTGAAACAAGTTTTAAATGTATGTTAATGATAGTTTAGAAGATAAGAAAGACTTATGAGAGGAGCTCACTATTTTTAATTTTGCTTTATGAGAGCCTTGATATGTTATAGGTGATTTCAATGACACTTTGAGTAAAACTAAGAGAAGTAATGGGTTTCTAAATCATGCAGGAGCAAGAAACCTTTAATCTTTTTTGAATAACTATGAACTTATTGAGCTTTCTTTGCAAGGTTTAGAGGTTTTTCTATGAGTTATATAATTGATAGGTGTTTTACACACCTAGGTGTTTTACCAGATTAGATAAAAGCCTTTCAAATCATTGTCAATCGTTTATGGCAAAAAATAAATAAATTAAAGATTGAGGTAAGAGACCTTTTTTAATTTTTAGATTGTTGGCTAATGCACAATTCATTTTATTCTAACTTTGAGTTGATGTGGGCATTCTTTTGCTTTGATATGCCACACAGATTTTGCCTTATTAAGAAATTTAGTTTGTTGAGAAGAAAGTTGTGTAAATGGAACTTTAGCACTTATAGAAATATAGAGAGTAAAATTAAAATGGTAAAATCCAGATTTAAAGTAATTGAGAATAAAAGTGAGGTTGAGAGTTTAACTAACGTTGAAGCCAATGAGTTAAGGTACTTAAACTTTGAATTATAGGACTTAAACATACATTATAAATCTTTTTAAAGGCAAAAGGTAAGGAATAAGTGGTGTAAGTTGGGTGATAAGACTAGCATATTCTTTCATCTATTGGATTCTTTTTCTAACTGGAAAAACTTCATTAGTTCAATTATTATTGATGGAAATGTTATCACTACTCCTTCAAAGATCAAATCTCAGGTTGCAAATTTCTTCTCTAATATGTTTAATACTGGTATTGTTGCTAGGTTATATATGGGAAGTACATGTTTTAAATCTTTAAGTATTGACTCTTTCATTTGGTTAAAAAGGAAGATCACATTAGAAGAAGTTAAAAAGGTAATGTGGATTTATAAATGGTCTAAAACTCTATAAACTGATGGTTTTAATTTTAAATTCTATGAAAAAAAAAGAAGCATGGCCACTTATTGAAGATGATATATTTCTACTAATTTTAGAATTTTTCAAAACCTGAATGCCAAAAAAAAGTATTAATAATGCCTAGATTACATTAATTCTAAAGATCAATGGGGTTAATAAGTTTATAGATTTTAGGCTTATTAGCCTCATGAATGGGATTTATAATATCATTGCTAAGATCATGTCATTGAGGATTACACATGTTATTGTTGAGGAGATAAAATGAATCTCAAATTGCTTTCATCTCAGGGAGGCAGCAGATCCTTGATTGTTCTTTATTGGCTAATGAAATTATAGATAATATGAGAAGGCTCAAAGCTTTCTCCTTAAAGTGGGTTTCTAAAAGGATTTTGATTTTGTATCTTGTGATTTCATTTGTGAGGTCATGGGTTACATGGGTTTTGGGAATAAATGGATCTCTTGGATTTAAAAATACATACCAACGACACATTTATCTATACCTATTGATGGCTTGTTATCTAATGAGTCTCACATGGAGAAAGGTTTTCGACAAAGGAATCCTTTGTCACCGTTACTATTTAATATATTTATAGAAGGTTTAACAATCCTTTTTGGTATAATAAAGGATATTGGACTCTATTCAAGACTCAATGTATCTTAAAAGTGCATTGTAAACTTTGCTTCAATATGTCAATGATACAATGATCTTTTTATCCAAATGACGTGGAGACTCTAAAAAATGTTAAAATTATTCTTATTTGGTGTTGACTATACTCAGGTTTAAAAGTTAGCTTTCATAAAAGTCTTTTAATTGGTGTTAATATTAATTTAGAATTTATTAAAAGAGTGGCTAACTCTTTGAGATGTAAATCAAGTTGTTTATCTGTGAATTAACTAGGGCTTTCTATAGGAGCAAATTCGAGACTATGCTCCACTTGAAAACTAATTCTGAAAAAGATCAAGTCTCATCTCAGGACTTAAAAAGGTATAATTCTCTTAATAGATGGAAGGCTTTATTTATTAAAATTAATGTTGTCTAATCTTCCTCTTTACTATATATCTTTATTTAAAATTCTATTTGGTGTAGCTAAGAAGACTGTTTCCATACAAAGATGATTTTTAAAGGTTAAAGATATAAATAAACAATCTATCTATAAGGTAGCTTGAAATTTCTTAGCTGTGTCAAAAACTAGAGGGAGATTAGGAGTTGGGTTTATTATGACAAAAAAAAAAAAGAAGTAATGCTATTTAAATAGTTATAACAATATAATATTGATGTTTCAATAGTTTGGAGGACTTTTATATATATATATATATATATATATACCAACTTGACAATATTGGAGTGGTTCCAAGATTTATAAGAACCTTTTCACCTGTTTGGAATGGTATTTGTGATACTTTCAATAGTGTGGATGATTGTCTTATTGGTTTACAAAAAATTATTTCAGTGGTTGTTGAAAATAAAACACAAACGTTTCTTTGGACTTTAAAATAGTTAGGAGATTTTGCTCTCAAATACAGGTTTTCTAGTCTTTACCTAGTCTTTGTATTGTATGTACAAATACAAATGCTTTACTATCTGTAATAGGAACATGAAATGACTTTACATGGGATTGGTCCTTATCATGAAAAAGAAGACCATGCGATTAGGAAAAGAAAAAGGAAATGAGACTTTTACAACCATTATTTGGGGTTTCTTTAATCCAAATTGCTATAAATAAAAAGATTTGGAAACCAGATCTGAAAGATTTTTTGTTGTTGAAAAGTTACTCAACATGTATTGAGACAATTCTTCTTCCTAGAGATAAACCATTTTAGGCCAATTTGTGTTCCTCTTTCGCTTTTTCTAAGGTTGAGTTTAATCTTTGGCTTGCTATTGTAGATAAACTACCTATAATAGCTTTTCTCCATCGACGAGGTATATTACAAGTGAATGATTTAAGTTGCCTTTATGTAAAAATAAAATTGAGACTACAAAACATGTATTTCTTTATTATGTGATGTTATGGTAACAAGTGGTGGCTTAGTTAGGCCAACAAAGGATCTTACCAGAGCCTTTGTATGATTTTTACTTATAGTGGAATAAATGATCTTAGGATCTATGCAAAAAAAGATATAGTCTTTGTTTTTATTTGAAATAATTTGGTCTATTTGGAATGCTCACAATAATTTGATCTTCAGTAAGGTGAAAACCATATGGGATTATATATATTACTTACTTTTCAATAGAGTTGCAACATAGGCAAAATATTATGATAGAAGTTTCTGTTATACTTGGATAGACTTACTTAGATTATCAATGATATTTTTACATGGACAAATAAGGCAAAAGTGCATAGTAAGTTATTATGGACTCCTCTTCCTCAAGGTATGCTTAAGTGAAATATAAATGCATCTATGAATAGCAAATCTGAACCCTAGGGTATTGAGGGTGTTCTAAGGTACCATGAAGGAAAATTTATTTGTATCTTTTTTTATTCAACATGTATTAGGGAATCCAATGAAACTGAAGTTTTGGCAATTCAAAAGGCTTTCTTTTTTAATACTAATTGTTGTTACATATTCTTTAAGGATTGGATTGTGGAGTCCAATTCATATAATACAATTACTTGGATAAGAGAAAGCAATTCCAAGAGGTTATGGTGATTACAAGATGATTTTAATGACATTTTCAATGCTTGTCTTAGGCTTTCTCCTGTGATTTTGACACATATTCATAATAAAAGTAATCATGTAGCAAATCATTTGGCTAGGCAGGGAGTTCATAGATAAATTGATTTGGTTACATGGTTATAGTCCTTTTTCATAAATTTATATTTTACTTGATTTGTCTACCTTTTTTTAAGTAAACATTGAAGGTGGTTAAGTTTGCATGATCTTTGTTTTGTTTTATATGTTTTCTAGCCCATCTCTTATTACTTTTCTTCTTTTGTTTAGCCATGTTTTTCATGGCTAAATCAGTTGATTGATAAAATTCTCATTTTTCATAAAAAAAAGTAAGGTGTTAAAGGTTACAAACTCTTTCATAAATAAAAATGAGCAAGATGTTAAAGGTTACAAACTTCCAAATTAGTTGCAAATAAAAGGATTATCAATTATGATATGAAATTTGATTAATCCTATATATTGAAGAAAGATGATTTAGGATTGCCTATAATGAATTTAAGAGGAATGCAACCTATCCAAGTGGAATTTGATAATGAGATATTGTAGTTAAAAGATAATAGTAATCGACACGACATTGTATATTTAGAACAACAACCATTAGAGCAGTATATATTGTTATAGGTAGAGAAAAATGTGATAGGAAAGATCATGTAAGGTATGTCTTTGATGACGTGATTTCTTTTACATTGGTGGCAAGTAATGGAAATCCATTTTATTTTTAGAAAGCCATTCATAATGATGATAGATAAAGATGGATAGTGGCTATGTTAGAAGATATGAATCAATGTGTATAAATAAAATTTAGAAATTAGTTAAATTACCTAAAATAAAGAATGTTACAGGTTATTGGAGAGTCTACAAGATGAAAGATAAAGTTTTAGAGAAAAACAAATATACGTTCAATAATATGAAAAGTTTAAGAAATCAAATAAAGAGGATTCTATACATGGATTAAAAAGTTCAAGTCATTGAGCCATTACCTCGTTTATTAACATTGAAAGAATGGTGTGCTTCTATTTATAAAAAGAGTGCAAACATTACTAAGTATCCGATAGAGATATCTTGTTTATATAGTTTGATGTAATTCAAGTCAAAGTGGAGATTATTATGATATGACATGAATTAATTGGTTGAAGTGTGTGCATAGGTTTATATTACAACACACACACACATGTATGTGGGGGCGTGTGCATGCATATGCGCGTTTTATTTATAAGGAAGAGGTTGAGACAACAAAAACATTAACCAAAGCTAAAATCCCTTGAAAACATATTGTTCATGTAGACGACTTAGGGTTTCTATTAATTGAAACAGTGTGATGATGGTTTTTCCCTTCCCATCTAAAATCATTGAACTAGCTATTAGGGGCATTGAAATCTTTTCGTGAGATCTATTAGTCATTATCAAATTGACAGGGGACAAATGAGTCTTTTCATATTTTAAAAGCATAATGAAATGATCAAAATATCTTTGAAAGAAACAAAACTGTAAACTGGTGTTCAAGAGTTTTTTCATGTTTTCATATTGGTGTTTTTGTTATTATTAGGTTAGTTGAAGAACAATTTGATATTTTAATAAATATAAAATATTATTAAAAATAAAAAGTAGATGACACGTGCAAAGTATGTACCTTTTGGGTGGCGCGTGTGACATCTTCTAAAGGCCAAACATTAGCTTCTATCGTATCATTAGAAGCACCGTGACATTCTCTTTCTTTTGAGACAATGAATGATGGTGTTCGAGTGGCGGTGTGATCAAAATAATAATAAAGTTGGTATTAACAAATAAAGGGATCGCAAGCTTTTCCATCTCTATCACCCGAAACCCATCTTTATCAAATGATCTATTAAAGGGAAACATATATGGCATTAGGTGGCTATCATCATCTTCTTGATTCTTGAGTGGTCAACATAGCATACACGTTCCAATTGCTTCGGCTAAACTTAATCCAAGAGGAAACAGAAATAAAAACAAAGAAAACGAAACATCTCATTCTAAGCAGAATACGAGTTATCATCATTGGATACTCCTACAGTTTACCTACAAAATGGTGCCATGCACGACAATATGGAAGGAAAAAGAGACTTCATGCATGGAACTTGTCATCAAGATCACTCGGTCTTTCATCAGAAAATGTTAGTATCTTCCTCCCATCTCTCGTTTTTCAAGGGGTGGGAATGGAAATTCAATAGCAAGTTCTCTAGGACAACATCAAAGGAGTTAAATTACTGATTTAATAACATCAAAAAATGTTATTATCTTCCTCTTTCTCAATTTTCTTATTATATTTCGCATTTTGGGTGGCATTACATATATTGTTTGGACTCCTCCACTAGTCGGAGGCGTCCAATTTAATCGGGTTTCTCCATCAGCAGTGTGATTAATCTTTTTTCCCTGTCAGATATTCATGGGGTTAGTGCTCAATGCTGCCATGCTACAATGGAGAATAGGACCTTGGCAGTGTCTTCTTTGTTGAAGGAACAAGACCATAAATTAGTTAGCTGGATAAGAAACGAAAAATCGAGATGGTCCTCACCTGGAGAAACGACAAAACAAGTAATTATTTATGTAAAGCTTTATAATAAATTTTGTCATCCCAAATATAAAGAGGTTGACCATAAAGAGAAAAAGATTCCCTAATTAATTATGAACCTTTTGCTGAGCTATTTCTCATATCATTTGTTGCAACATTGCTTGCTTCTACTTTGCTTAGAAATCATTACAAATAGATGGAAGCAAGCATCCAGATAATATCATCCCCATCTTTATACACATTAATACTTTAGTGTATGAGTGGTGGGACTAGCTAGAGGTCCATGAAAAAGAAAACGTACAAGGCACATCTTCAATTGTTTAAAGAGGAAAAAGAGAAAAGAAACCTTTTTTTTTTGTTTACTTTTTGATGAAGAAACAAGAATTTGGGTAAGATGTAGTGCATACTAACGTAAAGAGAGTAGCAATAGCAATAACACAGAGGGGAGGAGGGTGCACATGTGAGGAAGAAGAAGAAGAAGAGAGGGACTAGGGTTCAAGTTTTTTACTGTATAATCAAAGCTATTGCCTGAACAGAATTATTTTTTCCATTAAGAAATTGATGGAAAGGATGGTGGATTAACATGCCATGCGAGAGTAGTCTTATCTCTGCATATTTGAATGAAATGTTCATTCATATACAAAACTGACTAAAATGTATATTTTCAACAAACATGAAATGTTCAGCATCATGATTTTTTTTTCCTTTAATGAATTGCAAGCATCATGTTGCTTTGTATGGATTAAAACATGAATAAGCTAAAGGCATGGGCCCTAACAGTTTCTCCTCTCTTAACTTAAAGATGCTTTCAGTTTTCTTTTTAAAAAGATGCAATCAGTTTTAGTGAGATCGTAATTGTAATAACAATCATCATTATTAAATCTTGATCAAGCAAAGACAAAAGCACAGGCTTGAATGCTTTTAGATATACGATGAGCTTCATCAATGGCTGGATAGTTCAACTGATTACAAGTTGGTTGATGAAGCTTGAAAATGAAGTTGCTTCAGCAAAGATTGTTATAATGGTTCTTAGGTGACGAGCTCCAGCATTTCTCTTGCTCTGAGGATGCAAGGTCAGAGCAATTTTTACCCCACACTGCATCAAAAAGTATCCAATGCCCTAATTTGGATTTTGGACACCCTATCCATCAGAATATAAACACCTTCAAAGAGTTCAGACCCAAAGAAAAGAGAGAACAAGAAAATCTTGTTGGCCATGTATGAAATCTTATGCATATCCATCAAACTGTAAATTCAAAACCCCTTTCATCTCAAAGTTTCGAACAAAAAGAAGCAGGGTCAACAGAAAAGGTAAACATGAAAGTATTTCCTGCCGCTATCCTCTGGTAATTGTTTGTTTTAACGTTCAAGAGTTACAACTGGATACCAGGTTGACATTCAAACAGCTACAGCTGAGTTCATCTCATTGAGAATCCGATTGTAGGTATGGCAGTCGGAAGTGGTTTTAAATCCTGGAGTAAAATCTGAAAAGAATCTCAGCACTGCAGCAAGGAGTTGAGAATCATTAGAAGCCAAAGCAGCTTCCAGAAACAACGAGGGGCGGACAGTCACAACCTGGACAATGAATGGGTTGTTTTGTTAGGAACGTTGAAAATTCATTCCATCTAACATTGTGGTTTAAGATAAAATTGCTTAAGAAAAATAGCAACTAAAGACATTTTCTCTTTGTTCAGTTAAATACACTGCAGATTTTATTCAGCATGACACCATATCTTCTCAATAAAAAAGAGCGTACAAAAAAATTCTCACAATAATTGATTCACTGAACACTAAAAGCACCCACAAAGTGAACAGAATGTAAATAGCATGATCATGACTGCAACAATAAGAGCTGCATCTATACCAAAGGTTTGAAAAACTACTTATCTAGTACAAATCGATACCTTGGTTAAGTTAAAAATATAATATCATATTTACATCTATACCCAAAGTTGGTAGGGTAAAAATTACCTTGTGCTTCCTAGCATAACGCAAGGCTTCAAGATAATATCCATCTTGCACTAGTTGCAACACGTAGTCATGATGCAAAGAGAGCTGTCTCAGCATATCTAGACCCAGCTTCCTAACCTGGGAATTTTGACGGCCTGCTTCTAGGAGCTGCATTGCAACTTCTTTTGAGGGTTGAAGAACCTGTAATGAAATAGTTGCACTCGTTAAGACAAAAAAGGCTAAAAAATAAAATAGAGAGCTTTCATTACTATCCAGGAGATTTCATTACTTCATAAGCACATTTTTAGATGATGTTTCAAAACCTTGTTTATGATGAACAGTGAGAGTTCTGCATATCGCTCATTGCGTGCTAGAAGTTGTATTGCCAACACATAGATGTTTGGTTGAACTTTTTTCTTTACTGAACTTGCACTGCAACATTGGAAACAAACATGTCATTGGGTGTGAACCTAATATACACAAGCAGTTATGAACACATGCACGATAAAAAGAAAAAAAAAACAATATCAACATTTCCTAAATACTTTCAAGTTCATCTTTTCCAGTCACTTCCTGGCACAAGTTACCTGATAGGTACATGAATCATTTTAATAACAGAACTTGAGAAACCAAAGTTACCCAGTCCAATGGATGAAAGAGAGCCACCAATTTGACTGTTTTCTGGACTGGTCCATATGAGAAATTGATACTCAGTCAACAATTTTTTACGTATTCTATAATATAATAATAGCAAATATACCTGCATTAGTGTTAAACTCCATTATTCATTTCAATTTAATTCTTTTTTTATATATATATCTGTAACAGGAGCTCGCCCATACTAGGCAAGGGGCAGTGTCATTCTTTCATGTTGTGCCTGAAAGTTTTGCTAACACAACAGCTGCAAAACCAGAGTGGCTTAAAGTTCTTCACTTCCATATTATAAAATAGATTTGCACAAGCGCAAAAGTGAAGGTTGATTAAAATAGAATATCATTAGGAACACATGTAAGAGTCCAAGCCTAGAAACATTGCAGAGCCGTGAATCAAATATAAAATTGACTTACCTACGAAGGAACTCAACAATGATGGCAACGAAGTAAGAGGAGTCTCCCACCATCTCTTCCTCAACTGGAGCAAACACAAGGCTATACATCTCATCGGGTGAAATTGCTGGAGAAGTAACTTCAGACTCTTGCCTTTCAGAAACACTAGCATTTAATGGGCTGTTAGTTGGTCTAAGATGCTGAGATTGTGAAGATGATGTGTGAACTTCAGTGCTAGAACTCTCAGCACCACCTGATAATTTCTCCTTGTTCACTTTTCGGTTTGTTTTTATTGATTTGAATTGGACATTGTCTTCAGTGTCTGACATAGAAAAATATAAAGATCTATTCAGAGATTCATTGTCAACTAAGGCACTAGATTGGCATTTGGTAGATGTTCCATGTCAATAAACTTCTCCTGTAGATGCATTGGCACCAAATCTTGGTTTAACAATCTGTGTCCCACAAGAATGTGAGGTTTTCTCACCTTTAATTCCTTTGAGATAACTTCCTGTTTTGAGTGACTGGGAGTAAGACGCAATCAGTACTTCTATTGCCTTGGCAACCATTAAGACCGGACTCCTTTCCAAGATAAGGTTGTGTGTAATTGCCAAGCACAGCTGCTTAGCCTGAAATACAACAATCAACTCCAGCAAATCAGTAAGTGCTCAAATTTAAGAAAGGCTGTTGAATGAATTATATAAGGCATAAAAGATATATCCACTTTATTTCTCTTTAAGTGATTCTCATATATGTTATTCTTTTCAAAATCACTTATCATGTTCTTTGGGAAACAAAATTTCTTACGTGTCCCTTATAAAAACCAATGAGCTTATCAAAATGTAAGAAAGGCTTCCACCTTACTAGCTTCCAACCTCCTATGTTGCAAGAACTCAAGCACTGATGGAACTTCAGAGCTACATGCAGAAATTGCCTGCAACCAAAAGAATCTAATTAGAAGATAACACATGAAAAAAAAAATTCATCATCAAACTGATTTAACTTGCCTCCAAGTCTAAATGGATTTTCCATAACTGCTTATTGGAAACATTGCATGTAAGGTCAGGAATCAGAAATGTCCAGTCATCTCCATAAATGTTTGATTCAGAATCACTTATGTTGGCCTCTGGACTTTCACCATCTTTTATGGTAGATCGAGAGGAGGAAGCATTAGACCTGGGGAACCCCCTAAATAGTAGAGGCAGTGGAGCAGAAATGGGTGCTCGAGAATCTACAAATATGTCATAGAGTATAACAACCTTTGTGTCCACTTGATGGATAAGAAGTACATTATCAACCACACTAACAGCAATTTTGCTTGAATATATTGGCAAGGAACCCTGCAAAAAAGGCACATTACCATTTCAATTCTAGAAACTGATTTGTGTATTGATTTTGTAGCAATTCTAGCTCTTAGTTGACATGATGAGGCACAAAATAGTTGGATGAGTTGAGAGTTTCAAAAAGTTGGCCGTCACTATTTGAATGCTATGATCCATGAAAAGGTACCCAAACATTAAACAGGGCCAAGTCAGGTGCTGGTACACTCATGCATGCAACTGCTAATTCACAGGAAAGTCCCAAGTTCAATCTTTCACATATTTAATAGAGTGCAACAAAGCATATGTTCCTCAGCTCTATAGTTACCTCCAAAATTCTACTTTGATCAGTTCTGTTCTTGAATGCAAATTAGGTGAAACTAAGATAACCCAATTATTATTCCCAAAAAATTGTGTCATAACAATAAGCAATATCCAAGGTTATCAGTAACAGAGAAAAGGAAATTAGAGAAAGGAATTACCTGCTGCACAACAGCATCTTGATAAAACCTATACGAGTGAAGTAGCATTGCAACTCTATCAATTTGCAAGCAGTATATCCTCCCATAGCTGACAATGTTGAGATTTGTTAACATTAGTATAAGCGAACAAATCATTCTTTTCTTGGTGAACAATGTAGATGACCAAGTTATATGTATTAATCTAATAGCAATCAAACTACCAAAAAACCTACATGGTTGCAATATAGACATCTTCAGCTGCTAGGACAGGCTTGCTGTTAGCCTCAGATTTTGCCATTACCATCTCAAACTTTGGCAAGCAAACAATCCCTGCAGATGAAAGCTGAACAAAATAAAATACAATGTTGTCAGAGTTTCAGAAGAAGCTTCAACTAAAGAAGATGCCCACAATCATCAATCAGCTTTAACTGATAGAATCTCAAAACATCAACAATTCTATAAGCTCTTCTTGTACATGTCCTAAGATATGAATAAGGTAGCATCTTCTTGACATTCTTTTCCAGAAATCATTGCATATGAAATCAAGGCAGTATGCTTGATTTTAATTTCTAGAAATGTTATGTACAAGTGTACAGCCCAACAAATTCAGCCAAGAACCAATTAAAGTTGAAGCCAGTGATGAAAATTCTTGGCATACCTGAAATCCACTGAAGGTCTTGCATTGCATTCCTGAAGCAAGAAGAACCAAGCGACTCTCATGTGTATATACATACCAGCTCACGTTCGATTTCCTTGTTTCTACCAATTTAAATGATTTTGATTCAGCATCACAGGCAAGCAAATCCAGCCCACTGTGATTAAGACTTCATTTTAGTGAAATCAAAAGGGAAGATCTTAATGGCATAAAAAAGATTGAATCAAGCCTGGAGAAAATCGAATAGGAGTGTTACTAAAGAAGCTATTACTAGAGAAACTTTCTATTCCTTTTGTTTCTTCTTCTTTTTTTTTTAACAGATGGCCATGTGCAGAAATCTCCATGACATACAACGCCCCTAATATAGATAAAACTCCGAATCATATTCAGGGGTCTTCTATGTATATGAGAGAATTCTGCGATGAAGATCTCAATCTTTAGTATATTGGAAAACAGAATTTCCCAATCTCTGCTGTAACAAACCCATCAAATGTGTAGAAAGTGAGGTATGGAAATTTTCTGAGGATATGCAAGTACCAGGTCATTATTATTATATTCAACACGAACTCATTATCCAAGAAAAATACATGAAGCAAGTCATCTATCGTCGCAAGTATAAATCAGACTAGGTTAAAAGCCTAACTAGGAAAAATGACCACCTTTCGGTCGTTAGCTGAGGTGGCAAGGTGTAGGAATCAAGATAGGATCAGGGTAGATTTGAAAGTTGAAACTCTCCAAGAACTTTTTGGATAGAGGTTCAAATAGAACATAAAGACAAAATCCATTTCCTTCTCACAATACACAAGTTTCAATTGATTCCTTCTTTTTTTGCCTCAGCAAGAATTTAAGGCAAATAAACACATTGAAGAGCAAACAAATTGAAGACCAACAAAAATGCTTAACTTCTTTTAAAAGCCACATAAAACAAAATAAAAGTTTCTTCTTACCTGGTCTTTACTAGTACAAAATGGCACCGTGGACAATCAGTCCAAAAAAACCCTAGTATGCTCTCTGACTCTGGCTTACATTTGTGACAAAAGTTTTGTCCAGTTTCCCTATGAAAAAACTGGATCTCTTGACTGGTTCTCTGGATTGCTATGATCTTCGCATCTAAAGAATACCGAATAGATAGGATAGGACCTTCACTTATCAAATCAGAGGTAGGTGCAACAAGAGGATCAAAGGGAGCAACTTTCCATGAAAAAACCTGAATTAAAGACAAACAAATCAATTTTGAAACAAATAACCAACAATCACTTTAAAAAAAATCATGATAATGCAAACGAACTTTGAATAACTGATTTTAACATCAGATTACCCGATCAGATGTGGGGGAGCATAATAGCTTATTCCCATCATCATAAAATAAACCCCTTGATCCTGGAACATTACATCGTAAAGGAGGGTGCTGAATATAAACATGTGACAACCCAGCAGACCCACTTGAACTAACACTAAGCTGCGAGATGGATGCTTTCCCAGACATACCCAAACCAAATCCTTCACCTCTCAAATTTAAGCTATTAAACTTACGCTTGCAGTATTCAGTGTCTGCCCACAAAATATCCAAGATAGAGAACCTCAAGCCTTTCCTCTAATCTGCCAAGCAAAAGGAAATACAAAAATCTGATCAGATCCTTAGAAAAATTGGAAAAGCAAGAATGTTTTCATTTTCTTGAAAAATTTGAGTTTCATACGGTATTCTGCATGCAATTCTTTAGAGCAAGAAATTCTTTCAAACACATATCCCGCTCAATTTCCGGAACCTTTGCCGCAACACAGCCTCCGTATTCTTTTGCCTACCAAAAGAACACTTCCTTCACTTCTATCAAAGAAACCAAAACCGTGCTATAAATCAAACTTGTATCTTCTAAACAAAACAAACCTGGGCAGCACAATTAACTAAAATTCGTCTCAGCGTCGAACTACTACTATTCCTTTCTTTCATCTCCACAATACTGTAAGACAATTGAGAATTTGAAGACTTATTTTAACCAAATAATAATTTACGATTCATAAAAACGCAAAACGAAACCCTAAGCAACTACAGCTAATCCAATCAATCAAATGCACTAAACAAGAAAAAAAAATTGACAAGCAAGAATCAGAGAGAGAATACCTGGAGAGAGGTAAACATTGAATGGTAAGTGAGAAACTGAAGAGTCGGTGGTTTGTTTTTCTGTTGTGAAAAGAAAATTGTTTACGGTTATATAGTGATTGGGTCATGATTTGAGACCCAGGAAAGTCCCCGGCCCATGTCCGCGGAAATGAAGTTCCGGTTATGGGTAAAGCTTCGTGCGATGGGTCTTATGGGTTGAGATAAGTGTTCAGCCCTTTGGGCTTATCGCCGGAAACTTCTTGGCCGACTGTAACAGCTATGCTCAGTTCAATTGTGGATTAAGTATATGTTCGGTATGCTGTTTTTTAACTAAAAATATATTAAAATATTTTTTTTAGATTTTATTTTATTTTTGATATTATCGTATTAAAATTATCAAAAAAACATTATAAAAAAACATCAATTTAATATATTTTCAAGCAAAAAATAGTGTAAAAAATAGTTTGAATTGTATTAATAAATATATCCTAACTGGATGGAGGCTCACGACTTTTTCCTTTCAAATTTTTTTCTATCATAAAAAAAATACTCGGTTTTCCGAGGACCAACCAAATGTTGAGAAATTTTGTAAATTCCAAATATTGTTTTTTAAACAAAAATTCATTATGATCTTAAAAGAAAATTTAAATAAAATATTAAAATAAATTCTCAAAATTTTGTATATGATTGGAGAAAAAATCGATAATATTATATATCAAAATATAAATTTTATGTTAATTGAATATTCACGAGTTTTTTTTTCATATTAGTAATATAATAATTGGAAAAAAAAACCTTAACATTCTCCTAAATGCCTACAATATTATTTGATACACATGAAAAAATTGAATAATAATTTAAATATAATAATAATTTTCTTATAATGTATTTAAATCTGAATAAAAAAAATGAAAGAAATACAAAGGGTTCAAAGCCTAGCACCCAGCTCAATAGAGTCCTGTGAAGCCGCAACATAACTAACCCTTTTTTTTTCCCTTGTGTTTAAGGGGTGAATATCATCCCATTAACAATTTTTTTTAATATTTTATTAAGGTATGTGATTTTCAATTAATGTTATTAAACCAATGCATCAATTTTTCAATTTATTATTAATAATTTCTTGGATGCTAAAAAAGGTTAACAATGCCTATCCAACCCGCATTCGAGTGCATTTCAGCTAGCTAGTAGCCACTAAAAGAGGGTGGTATTTGTGGAAAAAAGATGAAAATGTATAAGAAATTTCATTTTAGTCTCTTATGTGATGTATTGAAAAAAAGATGAAAATGTATAAGATATTCCATAAGCTTCTAATAACACCTCTTACCACTAAATGTACTAAGGTGTATGGTCATTTAGGGAAAAGATTTCATACGACATCCACCTCCAATAAATAATGGCAAGAACATAAAAAAAAAAAAACCCTAACAAGTTCTATCACTTTCATTATGACCACTGTTGTGACATTAAAGAATGTTATGTCCTGGAAAATGAGATTGAAAGATTAATCTCTAGAGAAAACCTTCAATAATTTGTGAAGAAGAAGATTCAACATGAACAAATAAGAAAAAAAATCCTCATGATTCACTATTAAAGATTAAATAATTTTTAAAATTGTATCTTTATTTTTTCAACTTTTTGAATAAAACTAGTAACTTTCTTCATGTCTTTAATAACTCCATGAAAAATCTTCATGCCTCTAAACATATTTCTATGAAAATCTCCAGAATGAGATCTTCAAGTCTCCATTAAAATCACCATAACTCCAAGAAAAATCTTCATCGGGATCTTCATTCAAATCTCTACATATCCATACAACATCTCCTTACATAATGCTTTTGATGATCATAAAGCACTTTTCATTTTCTAGATAAAAATACTCTCTACTAGAACTTGATAAAATCTTCTCTCTCTTATAGAAAAGACTCTCATGTTGACAAAAGCCACTAAGGTAAATTTTTTCATGCAAATATAGTCAATAACATTTTTCATGCAAACAAAGACGATATATATATAATAAGTATTTTTTTTTTGTTAGTTAAAGTTTTTCAAACATAAACTATTTAAAAGACTTGATAGGCAAATTATAACACCTAGTTTTTCTTTTATTAAAACATACTTTTCTAGCTGTTTAGGCCAAACCCAAATAATTGGCCTTGAAATCGTTTGGGTCACGCCTAAACAATTAGAATTTTTCTAGCTATTTAGGTAGCCTGAATGGCTGGAATTCTAGACTGAATTCAGCCCAAGGACACCCGACATCCAACACTAACCTAACATACAAATCTTATTTGGCACATATAAACTTTTCTATGCATGACAACACCATGTTTTTACATCAATTGCTACACCCTATTATCCATATCCACAACAGTTAGCCACTATGATGTATGGTATATTAACCCAAAAAAGCATAACACGTAATCCAAAGAAGCATGAAACATGATTCAATTTTTCATAAGTGTATTTTCTTTTATTACATGGTAAGGGATTGGATTTATAAATACACCCAGTCACAAAGTACGATGACATAACAATTCCTAGGAATACAAGTCTAACATACAACCATACAAAGCTAGATATGTCACTTTAGGCCTAAGTTATAAAAGTCAGATATAAAAACTAGTTAAAGCCAACCATGTCATTCTAGACCATAAAAGCCTATCATGCTATAGACCATAAACACTTTCTCTTACAACGAATATCTCTCTTACATTTCTTTTCATACACAATATTATTGGCTACGACTTAACTTTGATCCTTGCACGCTCGTCTGATGGCATTTTGGATAGAGATCCTCCATGAAATGAGATAAATAATGATCACATGTCACACAATTAAATAAAGAAGTCGCCACCTAAAGTTAGTGGTTCCAGGAACCTAATAACTAATCTACAAGAGTCTGGGTAAGGGGGTGGCTACGTGGAGGAAAGATGAACTCAACTAACGATACCCTTTCAATGTCTAGCCTAAAGTCAGCTGCAATACACACATTAATCATAAAAAATACCCTTAATTACAATACACATACTAAAAAAAAGTGAAGTAAAATAAAATAAAATAAAATAAAATAACACAAAAGATCCCTTTCTTAGAAAGATGGTGGCCTCATAACTTGATAATGTACACAATAAAATAAACATAGAAGCACATAAGCAAATAAGATTCCAATTATCGACATGAATGATGAAATTATTGGTTTTTATCTGCCTTTTAACATAAGGTGAAATGTCAAACCTAATGGAATCAAACATAAACTACACATAAAATATCATCTTCATTGGCCAACCATCCCTGAAGGATTTTTATTATTTTCATTATATATATATATATATATATTACATCATTATGTAAAAGGAAAATATATTTTCAAATCATTGGTTAGTAACAAACTGTCAATGATGAATCAATTAGAAAACACAAGTTTAAAGGGGATAGATTATAAACAAGTCGCTCATAGGTGAACCGATCATAGAAGCACGAGTTTTTAGAATTAATTGATCAAAACAAATCATTCATGAGTGGACTAATTCAACATAATATTTTGAAAAGGATCAATAGAAAACAAATCGTTCATGGATGAACTAATTAGGAAACACAAGTTTTGAGATCAATTAGTTAAAATGAACCACTTAAGGGTGGACCACTTAAACAAAATATTTTAAATAGGATTGGTAAAAAACAAACCGTTCATGGGTGAACCAATCATAAAACACAAGTTCTAAAATCAAGTGGTCAAAACGAATCGCTTATGGGTGAACCAATTAAACAAAAGGTTTTAAAAAGGACTAGTAAAAAATGTCTGCTCATGGGTAAAGCAATTGAAAAAAAATACAAGTTTTGAAATCAACTAGTCAAAATAAACCATTCATATATGAACCAGTTAAACATAACATTTAGTAGATGATTAGTCAAAAACAAATCGCTTATAGGTGAACCGATTAGAAAAAACAAGTTTTGAAATCAATTTGACAATCCTTAAAATTCATATCATATTGATAGTTACAACACAAAAATAATCAAGCAATCAATATTCACCAAGTCATCTCATATTAGGAATCGACCTACACAACTGATATTGATCGATATTTATCGACTCCTCTCATTTTAGAATTTAAATCATACATTCATAATCATAATAAAGAATTCATGATTTTACCTAGCTAAATATTTTTCAAAGAAGCACTGTACATAATCAGTGAATAAATTTTTAGGTAATCATGTGTGACAATAATGAATTAAGTCATAAGTCATGTAAGTCAATGGTCGATCAATCATTTAAGCTTTAATTCAGTAAACACTAGAACCAACACTTGTCTTGGATAATCCTAAAAAATCAAACCACAATTATGTCCTCCCGGTTCCATCATGGAACATTGACAATTCTTATTTCTCCTTAAAATTCCCTAGCAATCTCAGAACCTTTGGGTTTGACGTGTTTCGAAGTGTCGTAGGCACTTTATTCAATCGAGTATACATATATATGCATACAAATGTAATTATTTTTAATTACAAACATAAACACAAATAAATTAATAAATAAATAGATTTGAAAATCACTCAAATACCTTAGGTCAAGTCATGAAATTATTGTTTCCCCCCTATAATGTTCACTCGACACATGAGCCTTATGTGCCCGCTATTGTTGACCATCCTATAAGGTTTTGACATGTAGATAGATTTACTAGGAAGATCCCAATCTCGTTTATCTATTATTAATGGTCTTGTATCTCACAACCAACTAGAGAGGGGGATTGGTGGTGAGAAAGTTTAGTTTTGCTAAATGGTTTTCTTACTTTTTTCAGTTATTAATGATGTCATTGATGATGAAGATGCCTTAGGTTTTGGTTGAGGAGAGGAGGGAATCTTTATTTGGTAGTTTTGAGGTGTTTGGTGGTCGAATAAGGAGAACTAATAACTAGTTTGACTGTTGATTGGGGAAAGAATAAGAGATATGGATTGGGGATTGGTATGGGTTGGTCTATGGTAGATTCGTGAGCTTGCTTGATATAATGATTTAGATCACTTTGGATTTGATCTAATAATATAGATCTGAATGATTTTAAACCAAATCAAAGACTACAATTTGTTTAGGTTCTAATCTTGTGCGAGTGAACCTATTTTGGCCTTTAGATCAATGTTTAGAAAGGATGGATCTAACAATTGTGTTTTTTTCTGGACTATTATCGAGTATGGGTGAGCCTATATTTACTCTTTGGATAAATGGTTAGGATGATTGGGTAATAGAATGCAACGACTATGATTTGTTCCCTTTTTCTTTCTTTTCTTTCTATTCAATGACCTTAGATTTTCTTAAAAGTAGAGAAAAGTGGAAAATTTGATAGTGGAGGGAGAATTGGATTTTTCTCTTAAATTTTTGAAGAAGAGAAAATGAAAGGTGCTTTATAGCTAGTACATCACCCATCCATAACTAATGGGATGTGATTAATCACATCTAATCCCACCACCTTGCCACGTTAACAATAATAAATTTTTAATACACACACATAAAGTCCATTTTGACTATCTAAAATTAATTTTGTCCACCAAAAAACAAATTTTGACCACCAGAGTTTTTTTTCCTATAAAAAATGCTTTAACCACAGAATGATGAATTTGACCCAATTAAATCATTTTGACCAATTCTGACATGATAAACTTGGTTTTGACTGTAAAAAAAAAGGGGGGCTTGGCCAATTTTAGCAGAAACCTGATTTTGATTGTAAAATAAAAAGTTTAACCTTAATAGAACAATCTTGATCAATGTTGACGTGATGAAGTCGGTTTCGACCGTAAAATGTTGGTTTTTACTGATTGTTTTAGGAAACTCAATTTTTGATATGATAACTCAGTTTTTCCTTTGAAAAATCTCATTTATCAAGAATAATAATTTTTGGCCTGGAACATCATTTTTCATTTTCTTTTTGGAAAGGTGGGCTAAAACAAGTTATGAAACAAACTACAGTTTTCTTACACTTACTGACTTAAGCATCGAAAGATCCATATTCCAATAGGGGACTTGTGTTGTAGGAAAGCCATGGACTCGTTGTCAAGCCCAATCACAACAAAAATCCATGATGCAACCATGAAAAATCTAATTTTCTGTCTGAAGTTTTTTACTTTATCAATAAGAGATTCTTTTTTTTTTTTTAAGGATTTTCATTGTGTTTTTGTATTTTTTTTTTCATGATACGTTGGTTTATTCCTTCTTCCTTATCTATATAAGAGTTTCTAATAAATCAACTTATTTCTCTATATTTTTTAAGATATCCTATCTTTTCTTATTTATGTTGTGGCAAAACATAAAATGCATCTAGTTTACATATAATCCCTGGACCCATAATTTAAGTCGCTTCTCAATCACTATGAAGCTTCAACGCATATATACCAATTATTTTTCAGTATTAGATTGACAAAAAGGTTGTATGTCTATGTTTTTGTTTTTATATCATTTTAATACAATTTGATAATTGTTTTAGGAAAATGACACAAGTTAAGAAATTATTAGGGAAATAACATAGTTTGAACATAACTATTATTGAGAATATTGGTTGTGCATAACCTCTTTTGGAGATATTTGTTGTTTCAAAATCCATAATTAATTAACATGTATAAATGTCTACCCAAAAGTTTATGAAGATCTAATGGCCAAGAGATGAGATTCAAGATTCAATAGCCAAAAAAAAAAAATTCCTTAGGTTAAAGGTAGTGCTTCCATGTCTCTAATGTCCTCACTAATACATAAAGCTCTTTGTCATATATGGGGTAATTCAAGGTTGTCCCATTGAGCAATGAGCTTTTTATTATGTATTAAAACAACTCTAATATATATACCTAATGCATTACACTCAATCTCAAAAGTTTTTGTAAAGTCAAGTTAAGCTAAAACAAGTGCAATATATATATATATATATATATATATATATATATATATATATATATATATATATATTGCATCTTCTTGCTCATTATCTCATTTAAAACCAATAGACTTTTTTCATAATTTCAGTTAATGGCATGGCTAACGTGCTAAAGTTCTTAACAAAACATTTATAAAAGTTAGTCAAGCTATGAAAACTTCTTACCTCGATCATAAATTTAGATATTGGTCAATCTTGGATAACCTTAATTTTCTCCTCATCCATCTCAATACCTGTGCAGTTATAACATATACAAGAAACATAATTTTTTTTTATATAAAATATACACTACTTAAGATTATTATACTATTATTTTTTATTCAACATATCAAGTATATTACCCAAATGATCAATATGCTCATTCTAGTTTTTTTTATAGATCAAGATATCATCAAAATATACAACTATAAATTTACAAATGAACACATGCACCACATTATTCATTAGTCATAAATATACTAGGTGTATTTGTAAGTCCAAAAGATATGACTAACCATTTATAGAAACCAGTCTTAAACACAGTTTCCCATTCATCATTTTTTTCCCATCCTAATATAATGATATCCACTTTTCAAATCTATTTAAGAGAACAAGATTCATGCAACTTATCTAACATATTATCAAGCATGGGGATAAGATGTCTATAATTTACCATTATGTTGTTTTGTCATCAACACACTTCCTTTAAGTTCCATCATTCTTAGGCACAAGTAAAATTGGAACAACATATGGACTCTCGAATATACCTCTTTGTCATCAACTCACACTTGTATTTAAAGTTCATTTGTCTCCTCAGAATTACCTCGGTAGGCTGATCGATTAAGAATTGTAGCTTTGAGTACAAGATTTATTTGATAATTTATTCCTCTTAGTTGTGGTAAACCGTTAGAAATATCTTTAAGAAAGATATCATTGGCTTGTTAGCATAAAAATAACCCTCCTTATATATAAGTAAAATCATTGAAGCAAAAAAATCAGATTTATTCTCACCTCCCTTGCATAAAAAACTTGGTTGTTTCTTTAATTTTTCCACGTAGTCCATATTTCACACACTTATTTTCTTCTCTTCTCTTTTCTTATCTCTACTCTCAGCCAAATTCATTAAATTTTGATTAGTGAATGAATCTAAGTTTCTTCTCTCACCATGTTCCTCGCTTAAGTTTTCATTCTCCTCGAACTCATTTTCCCTTCTCAACTTTATTTGATCATCATATACTTGTTTTGAAGATAAGGTATAAAAATGATGGTTTTACCATGTTTTACAATTGTATGCTTATTTCTAAAATCATCATGGATGACTTTCCTGTCAAACTTCTATGGACACCCTAAAAACAGATGATGCATAGAAACCATATTACATAGCACCTCATCAGTATATCTCCTAACAGAAAAGTAAAGCAAAACCTGTTTAGTTACTTTTACTTCACCATATTTATTCAGTCATTGCAATTTATAAAGTTAATGATTCTTTACAGTACTCAAATTCAACTTCTTAATAAGAGTAGTAGTGGCTACATTGGCACAATCACCCTCATATATTATCATACTACATACCTTGTTTCAGATATGACATCATGTTTGAAAGATGTTCTTCAATTACTGATTAACATTATCTTTTTTAACTTGCATATTAAGTATACGTCTTATAATTAAGGCCTCCCCCTCAACTAGATATGCAATCTCAACATCACTACAATCCTTTAAAAGTGACACCTCATTCTTATTAGATCTATCACTTTCAGACTCTAACTTTCCATGGTCTTTTAAAATCATAACTTTTTTTTATTTGGACACTGAGAAGCAATACATTAAACCCCTAAGTACCTAAAACATTTTATATCATGGTTACGAGTAGGCTGAGTTTTGAGTTTAACTTTAGCATATGTAAGAGTCTTTTTTAGCCTTAGATGGTTCGACCTTAACATAAATGGTTTAGATTAGGTAACCCCCTCTTTCTTCATATTTGGCCTCTAAGCCTGAACTGCAACTGTGAGCTACCCATTCTTTTAACCTTTCTCTCCACCTTTGTTTTCATATGAGCCATCTTCTCTAATTCCACATAATGTTGTAACTCTACTATATTAGCAATATCCCCATTCACCTCATTAAAAAACCTAGCCATGGTGGCCTTTCTATCATCCACTATATTAGCCCAAATTATCGTTATCTATATCTCTTTGTGGTAATCCTCCACAAACTTAGAACCCTAAATCAAACCCTGTAGTTTCTAACAAAACTTCATATAGTAATGATTAGGAACAAATTGCTTTCTCATCAAAGCCTTCATATCACCCCATGTATCAATAGGTCTTTCCCTATTCCTTCTTCTAGAAATCACAATCTAATCCCACCAAATAATCGCCTAATCAATAAATTCAATCATAATAAGTTTCACCTTTTTCTTCTCAGAATAACTATGACATTAAAAAATCCAATCCACCTTCTTTTCCCACTCCAAATAAGCCTTAAGATTGGTTTTACTTTGAAAATAGGAATTTTCAGTTTAATAGAGTTGTTCAAATCACCATCCATATCATCTTTTTAGCCTTTAGGGTGCCAAAAACCATTCCCATGACCTACGGTCTCATGCTCAAAATTATTATCTCCCATAACATCATCCTTATCCTTAAAATCATCCAAGTTATGGTTTACATGTCGTTCGGTTCTCTTACCATGGTTACCCATCTAATCAGCCCCATTCCTCTATCCATCATTATTGTTGTCTTGTCTTTCTTACACATTACCAACCACCAAGTTAAACCTCTCTGATATCTATGCTAAACTTTGAATATGAAGTTTTAGGTTGTTATTCTCCATAAGAAGTGGTGTATCTCCCTTTTCTTGGGAAATTTCAAATATGCAAAAAGGTTATTAGTAGCAAAAATATCCTTAGGTCTCTCATGTTTCACACAAATAATAGGCTTTTCACTTTAATGTGCTCGTGAAGCCTTTTTCCTCTTGTCTCATTTTCTTTTCGGCCCTTGCGAAACTAAAATCAATACAACAAAAAAGAACAACTTAGTAGCATAATCCAAATAAGTGTAATTGAGTTAAGAAGCACAAAAATAATACATGAAATCAAGTAAAGAGCAAACTACAATTACAATTTCAAGAGAAACAAGTGAATTCGTACGAGATATGGATGTGTTTAAAGACATGAAAAAAAAATCAGAAGCAAATATTATAAAAATGACTTGATTGACACCTAATATCCCAAATAAAACTTTAATATACTGCCCAAATTGATTTCAAGAGTAGAAAAGCAAGTTTTAATAAGTGACGCCAATTAGACTCATTTTATGCAAACTAACTCGAATTTGGAACCTAAACCAAATAATATCCAAATGAACTCAAATTTGATATATAGTGTTATTAGACTCCAAACAACCAGAATATAAATTTTCAAGTAATTCCAATGTGTTTTAGTCTCTAAGGTAGAATTTATAATGTCTTTATTTGAATGACTTTCTTCTTCTTCTTCTTCTTCTTCTTCTACTACTACTACTACTACTACTACTTTTTATGTTACTGATATGTTTAGTGATAGTAACGAAACAAAATAACACTTTTTTTCTTATAAGAGTAGTTGTTGCCCTAACTCAAGAAGAATTTATAAAGATTGGAAACAATGAGTTTCAATACACGAAACAAGAAAAATAAGAATCACATAAGGATATAACCTGATTAATAAAGCTAAGCTTTGACACCAACTAATACCAATCTTGTGATCACGTGTTCATGTAACTCACATGCAAGAAAGATAAATCTTAGAAAGCCAAGGAATCAGGTTTAATAGAAGTGTGATACAAAGATTACTTGAACCAAAGCACCAATATTATTGAAATAAACCCCCACCCAAAGAATACCAATTTACAAATAAAAAGTATAAGGAAGATATCATGATAACAATTGTTCTTTGATAAGTCAAATAAGTTCTTTAGAGAACAAAAAAAATGCAAGAATGCCACATACATACAAAAAATATCATTCTGAAATCAAAGTCTTCAAAAGAAAAACCTAATATAAGGCAAATAACCCTATTTATAATAGATGAAAAATTCATTAAACAAGTCTGAAAAATAATAAAAAAGTACTAGTCCAAATAGAAAAAAGAATACTCAATTAGGAAAATAATGCAACTACCGCATAATAACTTCTGAACCTTATCGCAAGGTCTTTTCGATGTTTGATTGATCTGCTATTTTATTCTAATATAAAACAAGACCTCTGGAAGTGTCTGGTAAACTTTCAGCCTGATCCAACGATTAGATTGAAAAATATGTTTGTTAGCGTAAAATTATGTATTAGAAAAAATCAGCCCAAAAACGACTTTAGCCTCCTAAATAAGCAAGGAAATATTTGTAATAGCTCATGTCCCCTAGTTTCCTTGTTGAATATGGAAACTCTCAAAATATTTTGCTAAAATATCCTTGTAACGTCAGGATTAATTGTTCAAACAAGGTTGCTATCATGATACCAACCCTAAGCCAATGTTGTGGAAGAATTGGGCCCTTCTTGCACTTTGATTAGGTTGATTATGGGATGCTCTGTGTATTGTAGCCTTTTTGAAGTCATCTTTGCTCTAAATATGCTGAACAAGCTTATACAATGTCTCTTTTAACTTTTTAACTTTTTATATTGTGATTGATGTAATTGGTATCTCTAATGAATCCTTTGTGTTGATGAGCTGCCTCGTATCACTATTCATGGAGTAAAAGTTATGAAATAAATAATTCAAAATATCTTATAATTTTTTAGTATAGAAAAGTGCCTGAGTTATCATGTAAACTGGACATGGTAAAAAAGTTGTGAAATCATAAGCTACACATACATTATGCATGCTTTTAAAAAAATTATGCAAAAACACATCGCAGAGTCTTAAAAAGATGCCAAAAGTTACTTGATGAAATTGTAGATTTTCTTTTTTGTCTTTGGAAACAAAAATAATCAAGTTTTCTATTTTTAATTTTTTTTTGAAAACATAAATATCGAATCACCCTTAAATTCACTTAGATTAACGTAGAAAGTGTGTAATATGATATTCTTTAACTTTTTTTTCCAGTTCATTCAAGAAGTTTGATAGATATTAGCCTATGAAATGGAGATAATTCATATCCCAAGTTCTCACCTCTTCTGGGGTTTGAATAAACCTTAATCATTGAAGTGTCTCGATAATCTTTAAAATTCACACGTTTCCACCTTTGTTCTTAACAGGGAAAAAAAAGTTCATAACTCAAAGGCGATGCCAATTAAAACTTAATGGCCCAGACGTGAGAGATTTCGTGAAAGGAAATATGGTCCATCAGCAATGGATATAGCCATGCACAGGTCCTTGTATCCATTTTTCTGTCTGTGCCCGTTACAAAAGGAGCCTCACAGGTACCGCATCCACGGGCTCGAATGTCTTCGAGTATTATGATTGGACAGTAATAGACCACCTCTCTACTGATCTAGGAGGCTTGCTCCTGATTCCAACCTGGATGATGAAACATGGGTATAGGCCCTTTAAGGTTCGGTTTGTGTATAACAGAGAGGTTTTATGTTGTCTGGGAGAAAAAATTCAGAACAAAACATTAACATAATATACCTTTTTCCTCTCTAGAATAATAATGATAGATAATTTTGAAGTTTTAGCATCATGATTTTTTTTTACACAAGAAAAGTTCTGAAGGACATGCAATATCTTGGAGGGAGAGTGCCAATACCCCTTGAACTGCAATTGACTGGTATGATAAAATCCATTTCCTTCTTCTTTTGCGTTGTCTCTATACATTTTCATATCATGTCATTTTTCTTTTATCAAGCTTAGGTGTGTTAATGCCAAAGGAGTTTGATAGCTGTCTCTGACTTGCCTCTCCTAATTCACTATCGACCAGCTCTATGAGACTTCATCTCCTTGTTTCGTATATAAATTAGTACTGGGTACAAGCTTATAAGAATTTCGTTCTTGTATAAATTAGGTTATCTTAAAATCCCAAAAGATGCCTAGAGAGGATAATAATGATAGAATTTGCTCAACCATATCATATCATTATCTTGGACCCCATTGTACGTATTTCCACTTATCGATGACTGAAGCTAGGCATGATGACCACGATAGTCGCAGTTTTGCAACCTGACACCTGGGCTATAACTATACACATCTTTTTAAAATAAAACAAGGATATCTCGAAAAGGGATCTCTCAAACGTTAAATTGCCGTGGTGAGGAAGAAAATTATTTGGTTACGATCGCTAATATGTTTGATTGATAACATTTTTCAATTGTGATCATGGGCCGCTGTTTATGTGTTTAGGAGGTTGAAAGCTTACATCAAACAACAGTCTCATCAATGGCCCTACTCTACTCAACGCTGGAAGAAAAAGTAATAATCTATGTGTGGAGGAAGTAGGGCAAAAGAAGATAAAAACACAAGACACAACTCGGTACTTGTTTTTGGACCACTCAAGGATCGGCGCCAAGGAGCATCGGCTATCAAGGCCAAGTACCATGTCCCACCAAGTTCATGAACTTAACCTGTCTAGCTCCCTCTGTGTCTCATCTAGTGTGTGGGGTTGCACAAGTTCTGTAGAACAACTGCAGAACATAAACGATAAATGTCCAAGTTACCCATGTTTCTCAACTAAGAATGGAGAGAAGGTAAAACGGAGAAAGAGGTTTTTGTTCTTGGGAGGTAAAATGGGTAGGGAAGCAGGCCAAGCATTATTCGTAGAAAAAAAATGTGTTCATATATAGTACTTGTATTGAAGGATGGTCTTGGCCACAATGATCTTTATGCATTCGATATAAGATTCTCTTGTCGAAGGGAAATTTTATAGTGAACTATCTAGGCTTATAAGAAAATGATTTAGGAAGGTATAACTGTTATAATAGAGTTGATATAAAATCATTCATTAGATTTTAACTAATAATTTTATATTTCGGCTAGAGATTATTTTATATATGGTATCTAGAGATTATTTTAACTAATGAATATAAATTGGACTTTCCGAAATAAAACATGAATATATGGAAAAATAAAGTAATTATCGAGTAATTAAAGAAAATTAAAAATCCTAAAATATAAACTGGTTTAAGAAATTCATATAAGGAGTTAATTATGTCCTAGAGAAGATCAACGTCACCCTTACCGCATCCTTTTAAAATAAAATGCTACATTTGATTTATGCTTTCTCATAAATTTCTCCTTTAATTGCCACTAAATATCCTCACTGTTATCTAAGCTTATTTATAATCTATATTTTAGTTTATTCCTAATTATTTATGAAAAAAACGACATAGATTTCTAAAAATAGGAGACTTATCAATTTGGCCATGCTCAAAAAATTTTCAACAAGTCACATTTTTTAAAGGAGCGATGCCAAATTTTTGTGCATGGCCAAATCGATGATTCTTTTATTTTTATGAACTGACATTGAATTTTTCACAAATAATCTGAAATAAATTAAAATATATATTGTAAATAAGTTTAGAAAATAATTACAATATGTAATGAAAATTAAAGGATAAATTTATGAGAAAACATAAAGCAAATGTAACCTTTCGTTTGAAATGATGCGATAACGGTGAATCTTTCCTTAAGCAAAACTAACCCCTTACCTGAATTTCTGAAACCAATGTTTATTTTAGGATTCTTAGTTTTTTTTAATTATTGGGTGGCGACTCTAATCATTTACATATTCCTATTTTATTTTGAAGTGTCCCATTTATGTTTGGGCGAGATAACATGGTGTAACAGAATGTCAACTCCACTGGGGAACCTAATTTCTTGTGTTTATTCTCTTATAATTTATTCATTCTAATTGTTATCTGTTTGCTTATATATTTTTCTCTTGTAATATATTTCTTCGAATCACTATTTATTTTTAAAGCATTTATTTTATTTGCACCATTCATTTCCATTTCCATTTCCATTTCCATTTCCATTATTTAATTACTGTATTTATTGTTTCCCGTCAGATTGCTTATACATGCATGTTATTATTTATGAATAGTCATATACTTCACTATAAGCTAGTAAAAAGCTTTGGACCCGAGTTCGTCCTTTTTAGGATTAGACATGAATATTCAGGTGGCGAGTGTAACTTATATCCATTAATGCTCACTTGGACTTCCGCTCATATTAGAACCCATCCCATGCACAAAATATCGTGGAGTTACTCCCATGCCCAGGTTGAATAGGGTTAAGAGGTTGGGTTACTCCAATGATAATTCAGACAATCTAGGAACCTGGAAAATCTTTAAAAATAAGCAAGATGAGCCAAAACATGTATGAGCTAGATCCTATCTGCTATGGTTAACCTATAATAAGACACAAATATGCATAATTAATATGATGTTTTAACATCTATTTTGCATATTTTATTTAATTCTTTTATGTGTAACTTGAAGTTAAAGAAGCAATATAGGTTGCCTAGATAAGATTCAATTTCCCTTTAAAGTTCACTATACGAGATTTAGGAGAAGATAAAAACATGAAAAAAGAGATTCGTTTGAGATAAGATTGAAAAGGGAAGTCTAAAATTACAAGTCTACTCGAGCGAGTGTTGTAGACAATCCTAACAAGAAAAAAAAAACACTTACAACAAGGAAAAAAAACACTTAGAAGAAATCAAGTGCATTTAGAGGTACAATTCCCTCCAAGTGTTCAACCTATATCTTGAGCACAAACATGAATTCACAACTTCACCTTACAAAATCAGTATATGCTGTGCAATTTTACACACACACACACACACACACAACATACACCCTAGACCCAAGTACCTTAAATAGTGGCCTTAATGACTGTAGGGCCACAAAAGCCAATGACTCGGACCATGAGTGACATGTAAGAGGATGTTAGGGTATAATTGGAATCCTATAATGAGAACCTGAATTCAAAAGGGTTAAGGGTGAAGAAACAAAAGTTAAGGCCTAGCTTAGTTATCCAAAAACAAACATTGGCTACAGTAGAAAAAGAAAGAGATAACCTGATGATCCAACTACAATAGTAGTAACATGCTTTCTAGAAAAAGATCCAAATATTTTAGCTACCAAGGAAGAGCAAGACTGTAAGATGATATAAATAACTCAAATAATATAGAAGGCTCAAGAGAAGGTTGTAAAATACAAGCTATCAAAAGTTTTGGGGTGGCTATAAGCTTTTGATGAAGTTGAGAAGATCCTCCATTATAAGTTTAACAATAAAAAGTTGATAGAAACAACTTTTACACATGCCTCCTTCATTGATAAGTCCGCTTCCTATGAGGGTTTAGAATATATCGGTGATTCAGAGATGAACTTACTTTTTCACAAGAAAGCAATAATTTATTTACCTGGATTTTTCTTTTATAATTTTAACATGACTCAAGGCAACCAATATTGATATAAAAAAGCTTACACAAATGGTAATTAAACATAAGTTGTGTCAATACTTACACCATAAGATGCCTTTCCCAAGGGATTAAATTTAAGAATTCATGAAGGCAATCGTGGACCATTCCTTACACTCTAATAGGCTTGTTGAAAAGCCAAAATCTTTGACTAACCTTGTTAAAGCAATTATAAGAGTTGTTTACATTGACAATATTCTCTCAACGATACTATATATATGAAGATATTTAAGGACTTGCTGGAATCAATTATTAGTTTAGAAACGCTGAAAAAGTATTATGTGATAGAGTTGTATGAAATATGTCAAAAGTGAAATCTCAAACTAAAACTTGTAGATTTATAAAAAAGAAATCATGACTTTTGATGTCCTTATTGATGATTACATTGTTGGTAGAGATATTTATGGACTCAAGAGAGAAATTATACAAAATAAAGCAGACAAGGATGTGCTGAATAATATTGGGAGAGTTTTGAAATACAAGAAACATATATTAAATATACACAAGTTGTCAACTCTCGGGTTATTAAGCTTTGCAAGAATTTTATCTCTGTAAATTTATTTTTAATAAAGTATATTTTTCAATGTCTGTAAGATATATATTTTTTTTTTATATAAAAGTAACATTTTGGATTCTATTTTCATCAGTGATTAGATAAGTAACATAGCAAATTTATCTGGACTCCAAAATGTATCATGTAAATTCTAGGGAGTAATCTCACCTTTTTAAAACTAAAAAAAATATTCCTTTTTCCACCCCCAATAAAAAGACAAAGCCTCACATTTTCCTTATTTAAAGCTATAAAAATAAACTTCATTCCCGTGAAAACCTCAATCTTAGTAAATCTTACTATTTCTATTTCATCCCTATAAACCTCACAAAAAAAATCTTGCTTGAAATAATAAAGGTGCCCAAAACAAAACATAATCAAATGATTTGATGATAGTAAATAATGTGCATTTAGGTTTTGATTCCAACCATCCCACCACATCTCTCTAAAGTTAACCTCTTGGTTTTCCTAATTCATAATTACTTTAAATAAGGCTAGCATTTATCGGCTTAAACAATTAAATTTGAGATGAAGAAAGACTATCTTTTGTAATCCTTTCATAAATATAAAATTATCCCTTGTTATCCTCATTTGAGCCTAAAAATATTTTTCCAGGGAATATGTGAATCTGGGCTTCTGGGTTCTGCGGTGCCCCAACTATACCCATTTGATTTACTTCTCTAGTTATCCAGTCAATATTCATTCTACTAGTGAGGTCACTTTCAAAGTGACAACATTTATGTATTTATTTAAAATTATTACATGTAATAAATATTTTTATAAACCTTGATTTGTAAATATAACTTTGATATTTATATTTATTGTTTATAACATTTGAATCTTGAATATGTGTGGATGCTTTTTTTTTTTTTTTCCTTTTAAGACCTGGTTATATCCTCCTTCTACTGTGAGTAAGTTTGGGTAGGGGCAACCTGACCCCATATAAGCCTATAAAAAATGAGTGGTGACGTATGGACGCATTTTGAATACAATTGAAGAAAACAAGCTTGAAGCTTGATTTATCATTCATTATCATCTCAGGTCTAATGCCAGTATTTAAAAAACAACAATTGAGCCTTGTTTCCAAACCTAGGTATCATTATCGTACGCCATAATATTCATTTACCTTTGATTACAAACACATATATACCAGTTTAGACAAACTTTTAGCAAGTAAAATTAATAGGTACCTTTATCATTAAAAACAAACACGAAGCAACTAACCTTATGTAAGATGTATATGATAATTATTATTTTTCCTATAACATAATCATCTCATTACCTAGAACCTATAAAAGACTAGTTAGGGTTTTTCATTTACCATAAAACTAGTTAACAACTCCTTTTTCTATTTTTATTCTTTTTACATATAGTTTGTTGAGATGTCTCATGCGATACACAACAATACAATGTTACAACTTCTAAAAAGTCAGTACGGTTATGCAAGCTTACTTCTTCAGCTATGTCTTATTAGTATGATGCCTCAACCTCTAATGCTTATGAATACACGAATTATCAATACAACGCTTAACTTTCTCGCTAATAGCTATCACATACCTACCTATCTTGCCACTAGCTTCCACTAATGGTAAAAATGGCATATGCCTTATTTAGTGTGGCGCCCACACTCAATAACTAATTTTACAAGCTGCCTAAATGGTAAATATAACTATTCTTTATGATTAAGCCCACACAATATGTCTGAAACTCCATGCCCCTACAAGGTAATTCCATGTTATCGAGGTGTATAGATACCTTGAGTCACCAAGTAAAAACACACAAGTCCACAACAACATAATATACAACCATTACCATAAACACTCTTCTACATTTTCATTCTTGATGTTATACATTATTTCTCTTCTAAAATTTACTAATTTAAGTTTTGGAGAGTCCCTTATCTTGATAAAGAACTTTTTTTTGCAAGAGAGGATGAAATGACCAAGCCTAAACACCTCAGCTTAGAAGTAGCCGTGGAAAATCCAAACCCAATATAAAGATTTTACAACTTCATCAATTTTTATAAAAACGTCTAGGTAATATGTGTTATCAATAACATCATTGTTACCACATCGTATTTACTATAAACACCGTCCTATAACCATCAACATCATTAACACACAACATCATTATCACCATCATCATCTTAATGACAGTGTCATAACTATCACTGCTATCATTATTATCAAATAAATTATCACTACAACTATCTCTTTTACAACAATATATATGCATTATCATCATCGACATTATAATAATCACTATATTTCTTTTATATAAATTCATCCGTCAATAAGATGTCTTTTCAATTATTTTTAACATCAATAAATAGTTTTTAAACAATATGTAGAATAACAAAAACTATATTTCTAATTGTGTATTTTGCTAAAACCAATACACTATAAATAAAAAGATAGCACTAAACAAAGTAAGCTCTATACGGTCTTTAACCCTATAGAATCCGATATCAAAATCATAGTCATTTAAAGCCGCACGGTTAGCCATAGAAAGCCTAAAAGTACATAAAGTTTGAAAGAGATGAAACAATATAATTATGGTCCCTGGTGTCAACATCATAAATAAAAAATGTGGGCCAATTGTCCAGTGATTGAAGTAAATGAGTGGGAACATTATTCATGTGAACGTCGTTAACTTACAACTACCAAATTCAGACACTTCAAACGTTTTAATGTCGAACTCATATCAATATCTCTCTCCTATATTATTACATGCCATGACAACAAACCAGACACATTGGTCTACACATTGATACTGCATAGATTTTTCTTTGAAAAGTTTAAATTCACAGCTAGCTAGTCTCCTGAATATTTTTTTTATTAACATAAATGTCCGGGTCAGCTTGTATGTATTTCGACTAATTTCACGGGTCCTGAAATTAACGACCATGTAAACCTCCAGTGACCCTGAGATTTGTAAGACTCAAACTAGTGATCTTTAGGGAACAAATTTAAAATCTGACCAGTTAAGTTATACCTCTCAAGATTATATATACGTTAATATCGGTCTAATTTATTATATACAGGTTAGTATAATTTGTCTAAAAAGAATGCACAAAATTCTAAATTTAAAGAAGAGGGTTGCTAGAGTTATCTCAATAATTAAAGTAAAAAAGAGACGGTTAATATTTCAATTTAGATCCAACATAGTTAGCGATACATGTTTATAATCTAAATTCTGAAATTGTCTTCTTTCACATTTAAATCATGTGCCAAGTCATGGCAGAGAACACGCATACCATTGCTTGACAAAACAGACATCCACTAACAGTACAATTACAAGTTATATTTACAATTATAATTCCAAACTTTTGATGTGTTGGTTTATAATTATAAAACTTGATCAATAAAAAGTATTTTTTAATTAAAAAAAATTAACTTGATTTTAAGAAAATATTTTTATTTTATTTTGAATAGAAAATATTTTTTAAAAATTATAAAAAATTAAAAAATATCTTGTTACTTATTGACTATATTAAATTTGATCATAAATCTTTTAATTGCTATATATTTTGTTTTGATTTTTTTTTAATTTTCATTAATTTCTTAGAATTTGATTTAATTTAATTTTTATATCAACTTTGGTCCTTATTATTTTTATTTTCTTTTCTCTTATCATTTTCTTAATTGATTTTTTTATGTATCGGATTCAGTCCCTATTCTTTTGATTGTGTTTATTTTATTTAAAATAATTTATGAATTTTTTTTTAATTTCATAATCTTTCAACTTTTTTATCTTTCAGGTTTGATCCTTATTCTTTTAATAAACTTTAAAAAGAATTAAAACATTAATAAGTTATTTCCTAATTCATTTTGGATAACATAACTAAATATTGGAAAGTGTTTACCAACTCATTTTTCATGACACTACCAAACATCAATAAATAATTTACTTTCCATGAAAATCACTTTCCAAAAGAAAAATATTTTCCAGCAAACAAAGAGAGTTTAAAAAAGACAATGGTTTTCTTGTACACCTATATATTGTGTACACTCTCATAATTTAATTTAGATTACAATAATGAGTTTTTATTTTGCTTTCGTCACCAATTTTGTTTTTCGATTGCATCCAGGTGTTTGTTTATGGTATTTTGTGAAATGAGAGTTTCTTTTCTTTGCATATTCTTGAAAATTAAAGGTTTTGATAAGATTTTAGAACTTGATTAAATGCCTATTTAATGAGATATGGTTTGAATTTTTAGCATAAAATCATAATTAAAAGAAAAGAGACCAAATTAACAATAAAAAAAAAGTGGCCAATCCCAAATTCATGTGAAAAATATGTTTAAGTCCACAAATTCATTTGATTTTTTTATTTATATTTTAGTCTTGAGTTTGAGAGACAAGAGAGAAAGTTATTGAAAAATAAAGAAGAAGAGAGAAAATGATTGGTTGTCCATATTTAGTAATAAGAAAAAATATGTGTCATTAAGGTGTTTTTGATTATTCATCTTACTAAAAATAATAGATTGGGGCTCAAGAATTATTTTTTATTTGAGTAAATTTTATTCTTATTCTCTTATTGTTTAAATGTTGATTTAAGGTTATAAGTGAGTGAGTTAATTTAGGTATCTATGGTTTTCATGTAAAAAAAGGGTTGGAAATAAGTTTTTTTGAGTAATAGAAATTTGTGACTAACTTTTTGACCACTTCACCTTCTCTATTTTAGGCCAATAGCTTTCCCACGTAGTCCTAGGCTCTTTTAATAAATTCTTTTTGAATTTTATATTTGTTTCTTAACATTTGAATAAATGTTTTTAAAATAAAATTGTATTTAAGATACTATACCATATAATACCATTTGATTTTTATTTTGATTTTTTCAAATAAGATTATTGGACGGATTTTATAATGTTAGTGAGAAATGTTTTTGTACAGGGCCTTTATTATTATTATTTTTATTTCTTTTTAAATTTTAATTAAAATTAACTATAATAAAATAGTTAAAATTATATTTAAGAGATTATTTTATTAGATACCATTCAATTTGGCCTTTATTTTGAAATAAGATTGACGTATTTTTTTTTATATAATGTTTTTAATCATTTTGTTAATTGCTATATATTAATCTACTTTGTAGACTTTTTTTTTTAAAAAAAAAGTTTGTGGCTATGAATATTCTATTAAATAAAGTTAAAATAATTATAATTTTTGCAAATATGTTTTTTTTATTTTTTTTACATTTTATTCAATGAACTATGTTGCTTATAAGTAAATATTTTTTGATGAACCAAAAAGATATTACATTAAAAGAAAAAATGATTTTGATGAAAAAAGAAATATTTTTTCTGCATAATTTAATTTGTTTTGTCTTTCCTGATAGTGTATATGCCATGTACCTAATTAATTGATTATATATGATATGACTTTGTTCTTGCAAAATATATTTATTATTAATAAAGACTTTTTTTTATCTTTAATATTCATTTATGTTTGATTAACGAGTATAGAATAAAGATGAAGTCCTTGAAAGAAAAATGATTTACAAAAAAAATTATAAAGTGGTTATAATTATGAGATTCTTATTGCATCAAAGCATTGTTTGTAAATATTCTGGTTGATGCTCTATTAAGATGGACATTAATTAAAGTTATTGAGACCATTACATATTATGATATTTTTTTTTTATGAAACAAACAATTGTTCTCATAAGTTAAGAAATGGATATATGAAGCTAATATAAAGGTGATTGTCAGATAACATTTACACTAAACTGACCAGCATGAGAATTTTATAAGGAGAGATTGTCCCACGTGCGTGGCGTCGCGACGATCATCCTCTCTAGGATGGTATCTTGAAATGGGAAAGACTAGGATTTCTTGTCCTTTATTAGTGGAAAGAGGGAATGAGGGTTGCCACCTAGTATTTTGTTCACTAGGAACCCTAACTAGTCTTAAAGTCGGGCACAGGGACTGATTGTGTAAAGGGAAGGTATTAACACACCTAATATGCCTTACCTAAGGTAAATTGCATTGTTTAATTGTTTGATATAAGCTAAAGTATTATTGTTGGTCTCTTAAAAATTTTAGAAAAGATTTCTTCAGTAAGGAGATTCTTATCTTATCGGGTAAAAAAAACCTAACCGTCCTAATGTTCATATATATATATATATATATATATATATATATATATATATATATAAAGAAATAC
>Ga0307517_10001379_pt1 | contig 40847 bp, 64 predicted proteins | sample 23_EM_MG_FD_194515 | JGI IMG/M metagenome (GOLD analysis project Ga0307517, IMG submission 194515) | Populus trichocarpa ectomycorrhiza microbial communities from riparian zone in the Pacific Northwest, United States - 23_EM | ecosystem: Host-associated > Plants > Roots > Unclassified | place...
TAGAAAATCGGGAACACAATTCTCACCCGCACCGCCTGATTCAAGTACAGGACGATATAGTGAAAGGCTGTAATAATAATAATAATATGTACGATCCGAATGGCCAGTTGGGTTGAGGTGGGTGTGTTGGAACCTTCCCGACAGAGGCTTGGAATTTTCAAGCGAAATGGCCGTGACGTTGAGGGCGATGCCAGGTACCTGGCAGAGGCTGGGAGATAATCGATAACCGGTTACTAGTTACTGGTGAGTGTGCATTGAGTCTTTGATAAGCGCTTGAGCCACTATGTTGTGTACGATTTTGGACCTGCTGCAACTGGGGTCTTCCCAGGTCACCACTCCCAGCCCCCCCCCCGACCCCAGTCACTCTGATCGCTTTACCTGGAGTCCGTGTGGGGGTTGTATGGAGGCACTTTCGGTCCACAAATAATCAACGTCGTTGACAAAATTCAAACCCCCGGATACGAACCAGGTGCGGGGGTTTTTTTTTTGGTTGCACCGCAGTACGCACTCACCAGAGAGCGTCGAGAGAATCCCAAAATGATAATCCCTAAGAGTTGGGGAGATGAAGGCTGAACGAGTTCGAGGGTCGCAAGAGTCCGAAGTCAGAATTTCGGCTGAAAGCACCCAACGGCGCCGTTGCAATGCTACATAAATCAAACAGGTTCGTTGAGTTTTTGAGATGCTGAAAATCGAGCCAGGCGGACGCAAAAACGCAAGAGTGATCGAAAAAAAAAAACGCCCGGAACTTATGTGAACACCGCGAAAAGGTTCTACACATTCTTGTGTATGCGATGTAGCTTTTGGGGCAGTCACCCGGTCACTCACTCCACTGAACGGCCATGTCGTTATACGTTTAACTCCAAGCACTATGATCTTATTCAGAACTCTTCGCCGCGGTAGCAGTCGTCCTCACTGTTTTCGCTCAAACCTTGTACGAGAAGCGGAAACGGGGGTCAGACGGTAAGGCCCGATGGTCTCACACCGCATTCCGTAAGTGGGGTCCGCGCTGGATATTGGGCGAGACCCGGACATGTTTTTTCAATCGTGTACAGTAGGTCCAGGTCTGGATCTTGTCGGTCAATATGCCACTGGGCGGTTGACCCGTTCACAAGAGAAAATACGGAGAGGTTTTTGCGGTAGAGACCCCTGGGAGGGTCGTTACGTATGTCATGTCTCCGTCGGTACGTTGAGATTCTTCAAGCAACCCGTGTATATTCACTCTAGTCACCCTTTCTTTCTTTCTTTCTTTCTTTCTTTCTTTCTTTCGCGTAGTTGATCAGTGAGATTTATCGGAACGTACAGGTCCGTCCTTCGGGATGATCCACTTCTTCTTGCACCTATTCCCCGACATCCCATCGATTGTGACCAGAGGTATGATTTTGGGCATTACATGATAACCTTGACCATTGACTGCTTCCCTGTTCCTGCGGGGTAAGCGTTGAAGCGGACCAATCCCGTTGACGGTTTCAACACGTTGACAGACTTCTGCTCTAGCCTCATGAAGTTGGACATCGTATCCGAAACCCTCCGCCCTCAGCATAGGCACTTCTCACCCACCGGTCTCATCCCAACCACGGAAACCTATACGATAGTCATTTGGGACCTATTACGGAAGGAAGGTTCTAGGTTCGAAGACGTCAGCACACCTCTGCGCGATTTCATCCGACCCGTCCTCTATCAAGCCTCCGCCTATGCTTTCTGCGGCCGCTCATGTCCAGTCGCAGAGTTGTACGAACCGTTCGGCGACTTCGAGAATAATTTTCATTTGTCGCTTGCCGGCATCCCTCGTGTTTTCTTGAGAAAGCATGTCGAAGGGTTGGTTACCATGAATAGGTTGCTCGAGAAGTATTTTGATGGCCCGCACGAGGACGCTTTGGAGTTTGTGCTGGAGAACGAACAGGTGATACGCGACCAAGGCCATGTATGTTTTAATCTGACTACGGGAGACCTTAAGTTACTGGTTAAATGTGGTTTCAGGATTCAAAAACCATAGCAGCTTTGTTTGTTTGTTTATTTTTCGCTCTGATGGCGAACGCACCAAACGCGGCGTACTGGTTGATCGCCCTTAACCTCCAACGAGAGGGCGGTCTCCAACCCCCGGCAGATGAGATCGACGAAGCCGTCACATCATGGAAACAACAAAACTCCGGCCAAGAAATCGAAGATCGCCTCAGTGAGTTTGTCTCAGTAGCAGAACTTCCCCTCCTCACGTCAACCATCCAGGAGACCCTTCGATACGCAACCTCTGTCATGTCTATCCGACGTGTCACCGAACCCGTAGAGTTTTGTGGCTATCGTTTCGACAGGGATGATGAAATTGTTTGCGACGAGATCGGTTCATTTGGACGAGATCCATGAGAACCCTTCGGAGTACGATCCGAAGAGGTGTATAAAGCAGAAGAGGTTTAGCAAGGGTGGAGAGATCGTCGCGAACCATTCTGTGCCGTGGGGAGGAGGGGTCTCAATGTGTGTAGGAAGGTTTGTGGATTTATCAATCCTCCGGAATGATCCCTATGCTGTTGGAGGTTCGGCTGATCGAATTCACTCTCCAGGCATTTTGCAAACAGGCTCAAAGCATCTATGGTCTTCCTTCTCATGCGGTACACTTTGGAGGTTGATTCAAAATCATCTGAGCGTCCGGCATTTGTGTTGGAACGGATTGGTACTAGTGTCATGCATCCCAGAGGTGACATCCGTGTCATCTTCCACGCACGCAAATAGATGACTAGCGATTTCTGTATCCTATATTTTCTTCAACAGAACAAACAAGCTATTGTGTGACTGGGTGACTGTCCACAGGGCTACGCTGGGTGCACACGATTCTAGGCGAATCCCCAGGGGTTTTTAAGAAACGTGCACCCTCGTCGTCCATCTTCACACCGGAAAGGATTGTTTGTTACAAATACTCCGACGAACAGTACCCGAATATTCACCAACAAACCCGGCCAGTGGCACCCTGCTACGACTCGGGTATAACAGTCTTCATAACAAATCTTAAGGACGGAGACTTCCGTAGACCGCGGCATTTCCCGGGGCCATGTACAGCTTTCCCAAGCCACAATTATGACCACTACTCTCGCCAACACAAGTGCAGTCGTATCTGTACATCCCTGACATCTCGTCCTAATGGTGCGTCCGTCGCATTCTGCGATTAGTGAACCTAGGGGGGCGCTCACCTTCTCGTGCTTTCGTTTCTAGGCCACTTCAGAATTAGCCGCTACCTATGCCGCTCTTATCCTCGCCGATGAGGGCATTGAAATCACCGTACGCCCAACTCCTCTCTAATCCCCGAAATCCCCATCTCCAAGGGACTCTGGAAAACTCAATCTCTTCGATCTGAATTCATAGGCTGACAAAATTATTGCCCTGACACAAGCGGCCGGTGTCGACCTCGAACCAATATGGGCCGCATTACTTACAAAAGCTCTGGAGGGCAAGAATGTGAAGGAGCTGCTGTCGAACGTTGGGTCTGGTGGAGGCGGCCCGGCACAAGCGGTTGTCGGTGGTGGTGCGACCGGCGGTGCTCCCGATGCTGCTGCCGAGAAGGTGGAAGAGAAGAAGGAAGAGGAGAAGGAGGAGTCAGACGATGATATGGTGTGCTCTCTCATATTCACCTACAACGATCTTTGCCTGACTGGTTATCTTTTCAGGGCTTCGGTCTTTTCGATTAATCTGCTTGAGCCATGTGGCTGTACTCCCTCCAGGGCGCGCATGTATCTGTACTCATCCCGCACGTTTTCGGTCACCCCCAATCTCACCCAGTCGCACACGATCAATCCGGCTGTTTGCATGTCGATGACTCGTTTTTTGAAAATCAGACACAGGACTAGAGAAGCGTCAACTGCATCGGCACAATCCTTGCTTGCATCTTCAGAGGGGGTCCGTCGTCAAACTCTTAGAGCAGTCTGATCATCCTCCGTCTGGAACGTACGGAGTGGCTTTGAGAATAGTACTCGGTGGAACAGCAAGCAGCGGTGGTCAGGTGTTGCAATCACATGGTCATCGACTTCTTCTCCTGGATGATCTACGTCGAGGATTCGGTCAAAAAAATGAGACCACGCCGCCCCCAAGACCATCGAGGTGTGCGACACATGTGTAACGGTTTGACTAAGACACATTGAGGGTTATATGAAGCCACCCTCCGGTGGAAACTCTTCAAGGTTGAGAATGGTATCAGTTATTGTACCTCCCGCCCAGTTCGTGATATTCAGGTTAGTTGCAACGCTGTTCATCGCTGCGGCCTTCGAGAAGTGCCGAATGTAGTTGGCAGGAATCTTGAATGCCCGACGTTCGTGCGCTTGCGTCGGCCACATTCCTCCACGACGACCATGTGCACACGAAGTACTGCACTAGCATAAAATACGCTTTCCCCCACTAGATCCTGTTGTCCGTGGCTACTGAAATGACGACCTTACGGCTCTCAGCTCGTATCGGGCTCGTGCATTGGCCGATGCACTCGTTCTATGAATATAATACGAACAGGGTAACCAGCAATTATATATAGCTACATATTCCAGAGATTTGGGTTTCCGAAACTCAACGCACCGCGCTCATTCCGAACCGACTTTCAAGGTGGTCATTCCAAGTGACCCCGCACAAGAGGGTCAGAACTTCGTCCCGGACTCCGCACATAAACAGAAAATCCTGTGTGATTTTCAAAAAACGAGCTATCGGTATGCAAACGGCTGTCATGAAGGACACTTGAGGATTCCGTCGTGGGGTATATATGACACAACTATTTTCATACAACATCGTAGATCAAAATGGTCCCTGGTTTACACGGCGTTCTTGGTAGACTCCTTCGCAGCCATCTTGCTCTTCAATTTGTCCTGGGAACCAGCATTATTTTCAACGTAAGCTCAAGAACGAAATTCACCTACGTTGACGGCATCCATGTAGATGTCAGTAATAACCCAGTGTTCCCGCTTCATGTCCTTGCCATGGATAGCCAGTGCGAGGTCCTTGGTCATGATGCCATCCTTGTCGATGACCTCCACGCAAGCCTCCTCGAGGGATGTGCAGAAATCCTTCAAGGCAACATTGTTGTCGAGCTTGGCCCTGTGGATGAGACCACGGGTCCACGCGAAGATGGAAGCCACTGGGTTCGTCGAGGTTTCTTTACCCTTCTGCCATTCACGGTAGTGCCTGGTGACGGTTCCATGGGCAGCCTCACTCTCGACGGTCTTGCCATCAGGAGTGATGAGTTCACTGGTCATCATTCCAAGACTTCCAAAGCCTTGGGCCAAGATGTCGGATTGGACGTCCCCATCGTAGTTTTTGCAAGCCCAGACGAAACCTCCAGACGATTTGATCGCCTGGGCGACCATGTCGTCGATCAGACGGTGCTCGTAGTAGATTCCAGCAGCTTCGAATTGAGATTTGTATTCGCTATCGGGGTGCGAGGTCAACAGGTGACGAGTTGGAGAGGGTAATCAAAACTTACTTCTCGTAGATCTCTTGGAAGATGTCCTTGAACCTGCCATCGTACCTCTTCATGATGGTGTTCTTCGTTGACATGAACTACGCTGCTCGTCAGAGCCAGGCCCTATCTGATAAAAACATGGAACAAACCAGTGGCATTTTCTTGACCAAGGCCATCTTGAACGAGGAGTGCGCAAATCCTGTGATAGACTGCGTTCCCTCAGCGAATTTTACGAATCTACGTAAACGACAGCCGAACCTCATCTGTGTTGTACATTGACATGGCCACTCCCTTGCCCTTGAAGTCGTAGACCTCCAGAGTTGTTGGGGCCGAGCCATCCTTGGGAGTGTACACGAGTTGCAGCTTACCCGGTCCGGGGGCAACAAAGTCTGTCGACCGGTACTGTAGTGGAATGTCAGAATTTCGATGAACCGGGACGGTCCGCATGCCAGACTGGGCGGGTCTACTGCTTACCTGATCACCAAAAGCGTGACGGCCGATTACGATTGGGTTTTTCCAGCCCGGGACAGGACGGGGAATCTTTTCGAGGATTATGGGTTCACGGAACACCGTTCCACCAAGGATGTTACGGATCTGGTTCGTCGTCAGGTTACGTACAGATGGAAAAACAATCCGTTGAAGGGGAGGTAACGCACGGTGCCATTAGGACTCTTCCACATCTCCTTCAGTTTGAATTCCTTTACCCGGGCTTCATCCGGAGTGATGGTTGCGCATTTGATTCCGACGTTGTGCTTGAGGATGGCCTCGGCCGAGTCGATCGTGATCTGGTCGTTGGTCTGGAAATACGGGAAACGACGTCAGCTCCCGGGAGCGGGAGTGTCCGCGCGCAGTTTTACGCGGGCGAAACGGAGGGGACATACGGCGTCTCGGGACTCAAGTCCGAGGTCGTAGTACTTGATGTCGAGGTCGAGGTATGGAAGAATGAGCTGCAATGGATATCGTTCGGTACTTGTGCGCATATAGCAGCAAGAGAATCCCCGAAGCCCGGACGAACCTCCTCACGAATCTTCTTCCAGATGATTCTGGTCATCTCATCTCCGTCGAGTTCGACTACCGGGTTTGCCACGGCGATTTTTGTCTCTGGGGGTCGTAACACATAGAAGGGAGGGATCAGGATGGTGATATGCGGGGGACGGGTTTGATGGACGGTACTGACGGTGCCTGGCCATCGTGGTCGCAAAACCTCGCTGGGTCAAGTATGCCGGGCGGGCGAGGTAACGAACAGACCTAGACAGCATCTTCGCCAGTAAATGCGCCCTAAGAGTATCCGGTTGGGAGTGGAAGGGGAGAGGTAGAGGGGAAAGGAAAGCCCGTGTGTGTGTGCTCGGCTAAAAAAATTCGACCTGATCACCGTGGCCAGGGGTTGGTCTCCTTCCGCCTCCGAGACCCACACGACGATATGACCGACGCCCACCTGCCCTTTGCTGCTTGTCTCGAGTTCCTCGCCGAACGCGTGCCACAGCACCTCAAGCAACCAAAGGTAGGCATCATCTGCGGATCTGGCTTGAGCACCCTCGCCGCATCCTTCACCGATACCGTTTACGTACCGTACGGGGAGATACCCGGGTTCGGGGTCAGCACAGGTGCGATATCCTCGAAATCCACTCATCGCAAAATGTGAACCCGTTCTTGGTTGCAGTTCAAGGACATAAAAGCAGTTTGGTCTTTGGCCTATGCGGCGGTGTCCCGGTCGTTGCGATGTTGGGGAGGGTAAGAGATTGGGGTACTGGACGTATCTAGATCTATCCTCAGCTAATCAACTATTTCAGTTCCATGCCTACGAAGGCCATGTGTTCCAAAAAATCATGTTCCCGGTTCGGGTCATGGCTCGACTGGGCGTTAAGAACCTCGTCGGTGAGTCCCTCGCGGACGTTATCGGTTGCAGGGGCTTAGGAGCCGATAACAGTCACAAATGCCGCTGGATCGCTCAACCCCAACATCCCGGTGGGCACAAGTGTGTTACTTCCTCAGTATATTCCTCATACATGCCAAACCTAACCCTCCTCGTCAAGTCGTCGTACTGCACGACCACCTAGGTATACCCAGCCTGTCGGGTTTCAACCCTCTTCTTGGTCCCCAACACGATCACAGCATTCCCCGTTTCCTACCTACCTCCAACGCATACTCGACGGTCCTCCGCCGTTCGTTCTTCCGCGCCGTACATGAGCTTGGGTTCAACCTCGACGATTTTGCCGAGGGCACTTACGCCTGGGTCTCTGGTCCCACTTACGAGTCCCCTGCAGAGGGCAGGCTCCTCCGTGCGGCCGGCGCAGACGTTGTAGGTATGAGTACCGTTCCAGAGGTCCTTGCAGCCAAGGAAGAAGGATTGGAGGTCATTGCCTTGAGCCTGGTTACCAACTTTGTCGTCATTCCTGATACCTACAGAAGCATCAAGGATGAGGTTAAGGCAGAGGTATCGCCTATTCCCTCGCCCTCCTGTTCAGAAAAGCCCATTCATTGGTTCTTGTGTGCCATTCAGCTCGAAGGGAGGATTGTTGAGGACCCGCCCGAAGCGACTGTCTCTCACAAGGAAGTCCTCGAAATCGGTTTGAAAAAAGCCGAAGTCATGCGCACGATCGTCGAACGATTAATCGGGAAAATGCCCTGAGATTTCCATATTGAATCCCTCGTATATATACCAAACACCTCCAGGCACTGTAGACCAAACCGGAAACCAAAGGGCAACTGGGGGTGGGCCCTAGCCTTCATTAGACTATGATACAGCAGGGTCTATTCGACTTCCGTTTAAATGGGTGCATGTGTCGATGATCTTCCGAGAGAAATGGGACAAAGAAAATGCGGTTCTAAAGGTGCAGGGCAGCAAAAGAAAGTCAGGGAACTCCAAAGAAGCTATCAACAAGATTGAAACCGCTGCGCAATTAAATACGACAACCGGGTGCATGTGGGTAGTAGGGTGAAAAGGCGGAATGCAATGCAACGAGATGTACAACTTGAGACTATACACATAAAGCGCAACGGCGAAACCGTGGGACGCAGGCAGAGGAACACGAAGAACAGGAGGGAACCAAAGGATGCATATGGTAGCAATCAAGCAGGAGTGTATGTATACAATTGAATTGTGGAATCCATTAGGGATCGGATAGGTGAGGCTGTGGTTGTAATGATTGGAAGTGTATATGCAGGTAGGGATATGAGGGCCAATGAAGGGGTAACGGGGAGTAGGGTGTGAGGGTCACAGAGCGTGTGGGTGGAAGTCACTGACGGCAGTCCATTGCAATGGCGGGCGACGACGAATTCCAGCCGGACCGAAATGGTTGAATCGCGTCCTCTTCGGAGTATTGGGGGGGATACTCCATCGTGAGTGGCAGATCCTGGCTGGTGCCATTTGTCAAGGGTTTACCACTTCGTGCGAGAAATAAGGAGGGCGGGGAGGGCAAGGGGTCTGAAGGGTTGTGGTGGAGGGGTAGGAAACCATTGTCCGCATCCAGGGAATCTCGAACGGTGACCTTGGGCGCGCTCGCTCGGCTCTTCATCTGCAAAGTCGGAGCACGAGTGACGGGAATCGGGAGTCCCATTTCTAGGTCGATAACCATCGGACTCTGGTACTTGGCCAACGGCTGGTCGTCTTCATCCTCGTACTCCTCCTCGACCTCGGGGAATAATTCGGACAAATCATGCGTGCCACTGGTGACGCACAGGTAATGGGATGAATCATGGCTGTGATGACCTGGTACCCACGGTGAGGCGACCTCAGGGGTGGTTGGTTCACACCGAGCAAGTGGGGAGCTCTTGAATGGTGTCGCGAGCCCCACTAAGGCCATGGGGGCCCCTCCACAGAAATCCCTGTTCGACCACGCCCGCCGGCGGCTCTTGACCTCTATCATTGAGTGCAATTGTGTCTCATCGCTGGTTATGCGACTTTCGAACAAGTCGTTCCGGTGGATCAACTGTCGTAGACGGTCACCCTCCTGACTCAGGGAATGGAACAGTTCCAAATCTTCAGGAGTAAACTCTTGTGGTGAGGGGGAACGAGGGAACTCGGTGTTCAAGTAACTGTTGCGGTACAAGGAAACACCCTCGGTTGGCGTGTGGATGGATGAACCGTCGGTGTCAGTCGTTGCTGCTATGGACAGACCATCACCGTCATCCTCTGTTCCAGTGGAGGGCTCCCGGGAAGGTCGGATGACCTTGTTAGTGCGGAATGAAAGGTAATCATCCTCCGTGGGTGGTGCAGGGGCCCCGACCTGTTCAAGGAGGAAGGAAACGTGCGCTTTGTTGCGCTCCAGTAAACTGCGAAGGATCCACGTATAATAGTTGGAGAAATTTGATCTTCTCTTCAACTCTGGAAGAATCCACGAGCGATAGATATCAACAAATTGGCCACGAGCGCGTCGGCGAATGCATTCCGACCGAACGACTGGGGTGGGCGATTCTTCTGGCATCGGTGAGGCCACGGGCGAAGCAGATGGAGATGCTACCTTCGGTCCGAAGGTGAATTCCCTTATTGGAGATGACAAGGATATCGTGGTTACAATGCCGCTGTACATGAGGTGAGAGGTGAAATGGGTGACGGGAAAAGAAGATAAGACGCACGAGACCATAGTCACGAATGGAGCGAAGAAGGAACGCGACTTCTTGTGCTTCGATCGGGTTGGGGACTGGATGGGGGGAGGCAGGTGGGCCGTCGACTGTGGTACTGCCGAAGGAGGGTTGCTTCTCTTGGTTTCCATGGACAAAGCCGAATTGACGTCGGCCACGACGTTCTCTAGGGCACGCACACAGTCCATTGCAACCAGCGGCCACTCCTCTTTAGTGCCGTCGATAAAGTGGCAGGTGATGGTCAACGAGGAGAGGTCGAAAATGACCTGGTCGAGTATGGAGATGATCCACGTTGACTTGTCGAGAAAGTGGATGGCATTTGGAATCTCCAAATCATCGTTGGCCAGCCTCTGGGCGGAAAAGGCCCAAGTCGGGGGTAGGGGGAGATGTGAGGCGTTGTAGGGGTAGGAGAGCGTGAGGTACACGGCAGGGGTTGGGTGCGGAGAAGTTAGTCGGAGGTGCATGGTCTCGGAGGCAAAATGTACTTGAGGGGTTGCGAGGAGGGGGTCTGGTCGGTGTCCGGGGAGTCAGCGTTGCGCGGAGGGCTCGAAAAACGCGTGTATGCACCGACGGGGCGGAGGATTGGGGTGGGTGCGGGGAGGAACGAGCGGAAGGGAAACACCCAGAGCTTCGGGCGTGCTTTGAAAAGGCAAGGGGGTATTATAAGGAGAAGGTAAAGAAGTAACAGAGGGCGAACGTTGCGGCAGCCGGATGGGGGTCCCAGAGGCAAGGTACCGAAGGCAATCGGAGACCCTGAAGAAGCAAACTCGGATGTCGCTCTTTCCGTCTCGCTTGCGCCTTCCTCTTCGACGCGAAATCCGCTGGCCTTGCGAGCGGGGAGACAGCGAGGGGGGAGAGGGAAACACACGGGGAGAAATGCGATAGATTTGCTATCTTTATATACGAGAGACGCACATATACCCGCTACGCTAACCGTGGTCGGCGTCTCAAACTGGGAGACACCGTGCAGGCTCCATGGCGAGCAATCAGAAGATGGGATTGCCCGGACTACAGAATTGAGCGAGGCAAGGGGATACCGAAGCCAGGGAACGCACAGCGGCAGATGGTCCCGCGGGAAAGCCACAGACAGCTATTGACGGTCGCTTCATTGTACTGCCTCACCCCCTCCGGACAGCTTAAGACAGGCGGCAACCGATTGACGAACTACTGCCTTCAACCACCATCCACCCCCATCGTCGTCGTCCCCATGGGCCAGAATCCCAGCAAGGTCCAGAACCAGTCCGCCACAAAGTCCGCCTCCTCCCTCAAGAGGGTCTCCAGGCTCTTCCAGCCCGGCATGAAGCGCGACCAACACGCTGCCTCCGACTCCAATAGGTCCTCACCTCAGCCGTCCAAGGGCGAAGATACGGCCACTAGCCGCCCGGCGAGGGGCGAGCCTGAAGCGGAAGGCCGGCCGGCCGGGCTGGCAGACGACCAGGTGTGACATCTCCGGAGTGTTCGCGCTCGCCTTGACCACTCTTGCTTAATCTCCAATCCAATCGCTACCGCAGGCAGAAGACGCGAACATCATGTCGCCCGCACAGACCGTCCCCTGTCAGGTACCCGGTCGACCCTTCGCTTATCCTCATCCCAACCCTAATCCGCGTTCACAGTACAGGACTGGAAAGACCCTGGGCAGTGGCACGTACGCCATCGTCAAGGAGGCCGTTCACATCAAGACCGGCACCTACTATGCCTGCAAAGTAATCAACAAGAAGCTCATGGAGGGCAGAGAACACATGGTAGATCCATCCTTTGACCTATCAGCCCCCCCGTCGACCGCCAATCTAATCATCCGCAGGTCAGGAACGAGATTGCCGTCCTCAAGAAGGTATCCAAGTCTCATCGTAATATTGTCACACTACACGATTACTTCGAGGTACTTCCATTTCTTCTCGATATCCCCTCGCAGTCCTCATTCGCCCCCAGACCGCCCACAATCTCTACCTCTGCTTCGATCTTTGCACTGGTGGGGAGCTCTTCGATCGTATCTGCGCCAAGGGTAACTACTATGAAAAGTGCGTATCTTGCGCGTTTCTCGACTCGTGTCCAACGTTACCCTCCTCCGTTACAGGGATGCTGCAGATCTCGTCAGGACCATCTTCGGCGCTGTTACATACCTTCACAAGTGTGGCATCGTCCACCGCGACCTTAAACCAGAAAACCTGCTGTTCAAAGACCCCAGCGAGGATGCAGACGTTATGATCTGCGATTTCGGCCTCAGCAGGGTTATTGATTCCGACAAGATGGCCCTCCTAACCGAAATCTGCGGTACCCCTGGGGTGAGTTCTGATCTTTGGCACTCTAGCGGCCACTCAATCCCCGTGACTCAACCCGATTCAAGTACATGGCGCCAGAGATTTTCTTAAAGAGTGAGTGGCCGAATATCCCCCGTGTTTCAGATGGATGTCGGACAGCTGATTGATAGAGTACCCATATAGCTGGCCACCACAAGCCTGTCGACGTTTGGGCCATGGGCGTCATCACCTATTTCCTCCTCTGCGGTTACACACCGTTCGACAAGGATTCGCAAGCCAAGGAGACGGAGGCTATCATCGCCGGTGACTACAAGTTTGAGCCTGCTGAATACTGGGAAAATGTTTCCGAGACGGCAAAGGACTTTATCAAATGTTGCCTCACTATTGACCCCGCCAAAAGGCCCTCCGCCCAAGATATGTTGGACCACAAGTGGTTGTCGAGCAAGGACCCACACTTCGTGACAGACAGCACCGGTGGTGCTACCGACCTGCTGCCTCAGGTGAAGAAGAATTTCGACGCCAAGAAGACTTGTGGGTTTCTTTTTTTTATAGCTTATCACGGACATTACTTATCGACTTGTCTTCCTACAGTCCGTAAGGCGGTCTTCACTATGATGGCCATGAAGAGGATGTCTACGCTCGCCGCCCTCTCTCCCGGCGCCGAGGACTTCAATCGCAACCTCCAACGATACAAGGAGGAGTCGGAGAAGGTCAGACACTGGGTCGCTCTATCCCGCTAATTTTTCTCACTTGGCGATCTGTCCTACCCACAGGAAGCGGTGGATGAGAACGAGCAAGTCTTCTACCACGATGGTTCCAATGGAGACGGCAAGAGGGCCAGGGATTCGGCGACCTTCCCGGGGCAGGCACAAGAGGTACTCTCTGCCGAGATTGCTAAGCTGTCGATTAACGACATGTCAAAGGCCGACTGAGTCCACTTCAACAACCGGCGGCTTCACCGACTCGTTCTCCATCCTGTCCTTCGCTCCCGATCCTGATCTTCCGCTCGTTTTGATCCAGTTCCCTTTCCCCTGATTGCATCTACCCAATGCTCCTTCTCAATTTAGTAAAACCAACGGACGGCAATGGATGAACCGCCCTGGCCGTCTTGACCTTCCAGCTCCTTTAACATTTTCTCCGTGTAATCTCGCAAATACGGTATCTCAGACATGGGCCTCTCTTCCAATCAGCCCTTCCCCTACATTTCCTTCATACTATAGTTCCTCGTCGGTTAGAAAGGGTTTTTAAATGTGGGACCAATTCACACGGGACATGTATTGTCGTCTATCACATTATCTGGTCGGCCACACGACCGACTGCGGCGGATGGTGTATCAAGAGTGAAAGGATTGAAAGGCGAGAAGGGCGTGTATCCTGCGTTCATTTAAACAAATGAATGGAGGCGACGGCCAAATCAATGGAAACGTGTTGGGGGTGTGAGAAGAACGAAGGGTGGGGTGGAGAGAGCAGAGTGATGTGCGGTAAAAATACAGTGTGCGATGGGAGAATCCGTGAAAGAGAAAGTGAAGGAGAACGATGTGTAGATAAAGATACCAAGATCTTCCGAGGGAGATGAATGGGGGGTTATGGACTGGAGAAGTTCTGGGACAATGGACTCGAGGTGATGGTCGGCCCGATAGTAGTCATGTTCTTTCCACCCCCGTTCACCCCATTTAACCTCGGATGGTGTGCCGGAACGGCCGGGGGTTTTCGCCTTTTTATCGGCGGTGGAACGGGAGGGGCAGATCTTCTCCCCGAAGGTGAGGGTATCGCTCGTGGCGGGACGCCAGGAGAGTCAGGCTCAGGTCTGGGCCGGAGGGTTTGCGGAGAGGTGGTCTCGTATATCCCCATTGAGTCGCTCCGTATGGGACGATGTGGAACGGGTGGACGGTCCTGCGTAGGAGGCGTGTCGTTCGAGTCAGATCTATTGCGGTTATTTGAGGCGACGGCCACGACGTTGGGCAAGCTCTTGGAGCTGTCCGTGCTCGCTTTTCGAATGACGCTTCCTTTCCGGTCATCCACTGGCTGTGGTCGGAGGTTCTCGACGCTCCTCGCTGACTTCAGCGATTTTTCCCTGGTATGACCGGGGGCCAACGGGTGCTTGTCGGGCATCGTGGCCGGCCCAGGACTATACTCCCGCATCAGATCTACCACGGGCGTGCTGGGGATCGGTGTTGTCTTTTTGAGCTGGACACACCAATCACCGCTCAGGCACCGCTCGACGAGACGCTTAGTCGTGGGATTAATGTCGCGGATTTCGGCGTTTCCGACAAGGGATTCCAACGCAAGCATTATCTGTGGGCGCTTGTACGGGGTTGAGCGGAGCTGAGTCCTTGTGAGGAGGGGGTGAAGAACACGGAGATATGTGTGGCGGAGCTAGTGACGCCCGTGTTAGTTTATCCGCGTTTTATCTGGTGGGTATGAAAACACGCACAGATTCGCTGTCTTCATCTAGATCAACGACCTCGCGTAGGAAGACGTCGACAAGTACGCAAAGGTCGTTGGTGTAAAAATATTCAGAGGTTCCCTGTGTTGTAAATAGGATATACAGGAGCTTTAATACGAGCAGTTGCATGCAAAGGTCTTCAGGTGAACGCCCTGAAGCTCCATGTCAGTACCCTGCTCGCTATGAAATGAATCGACGGAACTCACCGGCTCGGTTGAGCATGAAGATCAGGTTTTCACCAAAAGTCCTGCTTGACCCCAGCCGACACATCAGAACGGATATGACACGATTTTCGCATCGAGGCTTTTCGTCCACTCCATCCTTGTCCTTGTTGGACACATTGGCAGGAAGTAGCGCTACCATAAATTGTTCGTTCAGAGCCACCTGCCAAGACTTTTAGAGGTGCCAAGAAAGAGGAAATCTGGGAACTGACAATCAGTTTGATGACTGAGTAGTTGAAGGTTTCGTCCTCCATGTCCCTCGTCTGCTCAACCAAGTCAAACAGGTAATAAACAATGGAGTCCTTGAATACTCCTGCCCAAAAATGTGAGTGTCGATGACGGGGTAGACCTGGAACTACTTACCGAGGTCAGCGTACGTAAACTTTTGCACTCTGCAAACTTCGTACAACAGACGGACGGATAGAGTGCGGATTTTAACCTCTATTGGAATGACCACGCCCCGGGACCAATGAAGGCCGGAAGGCTTGGTGCCGGCGTAAGTGTCTTGGACTCCAGGGTCGGAATCCACCAAGATATTGTCAATCAGGAGAGGTATCAGAGGCTGCCATTGTTTGTGAGCGCGAAGAAAGTTGGGTTTCTTGCGTCCGTAAAAGAGCAGAACGTTGTAGAAGATGAGCTGGAGGTGTGGATCGGTCTCCTAATTATAGTTTGTCCAGCCTCAGTCAATTTTCGCAACGGCGCGTCTATTGCACACCTTCTGAACCTGGTCTACCATAATGTTACACATCCTTTCCGAGTGGAAGGCGAATAACTCTGACTGCAGCAAGAGCTCACACGCGTGCTCCAGTTGGATTGAAGTTTGGAGATATTGCTCTGTTGCATGTTGCAGTCTCAGCCACCCGCAGGACAGACGACAGGCGTGGAATAGCGTACCATGGTATGATGCACACAAGGAAGTAAAGGACTTTAGGGTTGAATCAAGGCGTGGCAACGTTGGATCGGTTGGGAGATGTAGAATATCTTCAAGCTCTATCGGTCTACACTTAGCGGGTAAGACGAAGAAGTAGTGTAGGCACTCACCCGACCAAAATTGGTATGCATTCTCAATTAGGTAGACGACACCAAAACCAAAGTCCGAGTCGTCCATGACGTTATGTGGAGCGGGAAAAGAGGTTCGGGACCACCGCGAAGACTTTAAACCCCTCAGAGATCAGGGAGGCACACGATGGATTGGCAGAACGACGCCAGCGGGTAAGCGGAAGTCTGGGAAAGAGCTGGGAAATAGGCGCAGATATGCGGTGGGGGAAGTGGACGTCACGGCGGTTGCACTCGGCGTTCGCCGACGGAACGGTTTGCATCACGCGTCATGTTGAACAGGCTGAGGAAAGACCCACCGCCGGCGATGTCGAGAACGCTCGCCATTGCCACCGGTGCTGGTCGTGACAGTTCGCGTCCATACTCCAACCCGGAACGCATGCAGAGTGAAGTTCAACCAAGCACGCGGGTCGAACAGTACTGGGCAGCGAGGGCGCTGAGGGCCGAGACCTCGCTGTCCGCCAGGGACACCCACCAGGTGGAGGTCCAACACCTGAGGGAGTCTGAAGAAACCAAGAGATCTGTGCGTCTCTGTCACGGATAGTTTCCCCTGATCCCCTTCCGACCCGTTGGTTATCTGCTGCAAGAGAGAGCTGGAGGCCCTGAAACACGAGGGCGAAGCCCGCCACTCGAGGCTAGAAAGGATTATTGTGAGCTCCGGTTCTCGAATGTTCCTCTCCTTTGTCACCCTGAAGTCTCTTCCGCCGTCCTTTGCAGCTCTTTCTTGTCGGATGCATCATTCTGCAGTCGGGCTTTGTGATCTATTTGCTGTCTCACGCCGTCCGAGACAAGCAACAGCCGAAGCGAAGTCTCGGCCACTTTACGATTCCGATTCTTTCTCCCTTCAGTTCTGTCGTAAGTCTGTGCAGTTCTTTCTTCGCTGGGTGTTAATCGCGTATCACGGGGGTTGCAGGTAGAGCAGGAGACCTCGCTTATTGGGACAAGGACACTAACCGTCTTAGTTGTTGTGGTAGGCGTAGCGGGATATTTTCTCATTCGCACCTGGCTGTTGGACCCTAGATGTAAAACATGAGGCCTTTGGGCTTTTAAGATACCTTAGATGGCCGGACTCCCAACGACGCATGCCCCGGGCGCTGCCCGAACTGAGAATATTTAAGTTTTTTTGAGCCACTCCTCCAGTCCCCCCTGACTCCGAGGAAGGCAATAAGATCCAGGGGCAATTGGCTGAACTGCAAACGCCTCTTCGCTTCCTCCCTCATCCTTCTCTTCCTCCTCCTCCCTCCCCTCCCCCCGTTCGCTAGAACCAACCCTCTCGCGCCCACCAGATCAGCAGGTCAATCATTGGCCCGGAATGGCTTCTTCCCATCAATCCTACTACGCGTATAACGCGTCTCCTTTATCTCCGTCGAAATCATCTCTTCCGCCGGACGCGGACCAGGACATCTCATCCCCCTCAAACAATGTCATCCTCTCTTCGCTCGAATGTCTCAACGATTACGTTCAGAAGCATTACGACCGGTTCGTCGCCCAGGAATCCCTCGAGCGCAGTCACCTCGCCGCCTCCTTCGCCAAAAAGGAACAGGATTATGAAAGACAGATCTCAATACTAAAAGCAGTTCACACCGATATTGCCGCCCTCCTGGCCCGAGAACAAGTGACCAATGCTGGACTTCATCAGAAGCTCGACAGTGTGACCAGCTCTATGGCCAGGCTCTGCAAAGTCGTTACCGACGCCAACTTCGTCTTCGTGGGCCGCAAGCGGGCCCCCCATGAGGTTAAGCAAGAGGAAAACTCACAGAGTAACACGGACGTTTTGGACGTAACTATCTGTCCCGATGCTACCATCTCGGCCCTCCTTTCTCAGATAGAGTCCGTTGTCACCGAGATGAATGCCCATAACAGTGTTGGTCTACCTTCATCTGTTGACCCTTCGCCTTGTCATTCCGTCTCCGGGACATTGAGGAAGGTTGTGGATTCCCTTTTGGCGACACAGCGTGCATTTTCGTTACTCCGGGACGATTTCAAGTTTGTTGATGCGACCCGAATGGATGGAGAGCGTCAGAACGAATCCCTGCAGGAAAAGATAGCCCTTCTCCAACAAGAGCTCGAGCGAGCGAGAAGCGATAACGAAGGGCTCTCGCAGGAGCTCACCGCAGGTACGCCCGATGTCAATGCCTTCTCACGGGTGGCTGACGTTCGTTATCAGCCCGACTCGAGAGGGAAAAACACGTCTGTCGACCGCCCGCTTCCGCATATCCAACCCCTGGTAAGCTCCTACCTTATGTCTTACTGCACTAGTTGAACCCCATTCTCCCGCCCCAGCTGCCCAAGATGAATTCCCTTCCTCTTTGCCTTCTCCGCCGCTTGAGAAGCGCGATTTCTATATTCCAGATGGTTGGTTTCTCTCGCCCGCCAAACTGATAGCATAAGACTTACCTCCCGCCAGACATCTTACAGGAGGCTCGCAAGATTGGCAGGAAAACAAGCCAGACACCACCAGGACGGATACTCCCCGAGAATGCACCTCTTTCCTCGGGAACACCGGTTGTGGAGACCGGCCCCTCGTCTGTACCGACGTCCCCAAGTTTTGGGAGACGGAAAGTGTGCTTCGATGATGCAATAAAGCGGGTGCAGGCGAACCCCACGTCATCTAGTATGTCACTGTTGATGTCCCGCAGCTCGCTCTGTTTGGTTTATAACAATTATTCCAGGTACTCAGAGCGGCCCATCGCAGCTCCCTGTTGTTCGTGATGACCAACAGGCCACCAGACCGTCTATGTTACCCCCATCCACTCCTATTCAAGGTGTCAAGAGGACCTCTAGTGGTGTTCGTAAGTCAACATGACAACCTCTCCCTTCATATTTTTTTCCGATGTTTGTTATAGACAAATGCCAGAATGTCTCTAAGGGACCCCCCACCCCTCTGTCAACCTCGGAATCGGCGACATCGTCAATATCCGACAAGACGAAGAACCTCCACAGGAAGAAACGGCGCATCAACGGCACCTCTGACACCCCGACAGTGAATCAGAAACACAAATCCACAAACGAAGCCCCCTCCAAAACTGCGAATGTCACCCACACGTCCACGCCCACCATTGGCCCCACCCCCTCTTTATCGTCAAAGCACCCTACGGTGTCATTTCCTAAAACCAATGCTTCAGACCTGAAGTGCCTCAAGTTTAACAAGAAGTCCCGGCCTAGCGGGCCACCTCCCGTCCTCGCGACGGCAACATCTACAAACATACCGAGACCCATCACGACGCCGGTGAAATCCGATAGGATGTCCATGCGGCCGTTGGATCTCGCAAAGAAGTCACCTGAGGAGCGCGCCGCCATGCGCAAGCCAAAGTAACCCGACAACCCTCTTCGCCCCAACCGAACCGTTTCTCTTGATTTCGCCTCCTTCCTCCTTGTCTTCCATCTGCCTGCTACATCTACTACTATAATGTTTCTGTCGTGTCCCCCCCTCCTGTGTATATATGGACGTATTCGCTTTCAGGCCGTTCCCAGTAGATATGTATAAGTAGTATATGTAGCACTTACACCGTTCGACGCGTTCTGTCCCTCCTTGTTTTGTGCGTTTCTCCCGTCAGGATCAGCGGTCCGGCTACCTATCACCCTTTACTCACCGTTCACACTTGAATCGAGCCAAGTAATATTTCTATCTGAGACATCACACAATCTCCATAACGTCGCCCGGCGTTGAAACTTGAAGGCTCCCCCAGATCCGTGCTCAAAAAAATCGATTGTTATTTTGGTTGCTCGCTACATACGGTACGTACATGAGGTGATATATATGTGTTCTGTGGTGGAATATGGGATGTAAGTGTGGTGCGGGGGTTGGGTTGTTTTGCTACTTCTACTGCAGAGATCGGAAGTCGGAACATAATATCTACAATACAGTTTGCTGCGAGAGAGAAATGTTGACGGAAAGATTGTACGAAAGAGGGGGAAAACAGGAAATGTCGTAAGGAGAAAACCGGAGTAACAGAAAACCAAAGAAAGAGGGAGGGCAATGGCCGATGAAATGGGGGGTAGACAAAACGAGAGATAATCCGAGACGAGGACATCGAACGGCTCGTTGGACCCACAATCGAACGCGCGTCAATAAGCGGATTTTCGGGGTTTCGCGAGGGGGAGGGGGGCTGAATGGATGGTGGAGTGGAGTCGTGCGCTCGATCGGTACCGAAGGGCGTGCAGGCAGACAAAATAGCGATTATTGCAAAGCAAGAGTCACGGTGGGGTGTCAATAGAGTAGGGAATAGCGTTTTAGCGTTGGTGGATAGAGAAACGGATAAATAGTCGTTGCGGCAGGGCGGGAACACGGAATAGGAATAGGCTGCACAAATCTTGGGCGGGTGGCAAGGATCGTGCTATGACCCAGACGCCGGCGGGACGACTTGTAGGACAGGGTTCAGATCATTGATATCACCAACCCCGTTCGGCTCACTCGACGCTTTTGAAGTGGGCGAGACGGATGGAGTCACCGGGGGGTCGATAGTAGTTGTATACTTCAGCTGGTGCGCGCCGATTGGGAAGTTTTCTCGGGTAGAAACCGGCCCCTGCGTCCACGACGATCTGTGAAAGCTTTTCTTTTTCCGTATGCTAGCCTTGTAGGCGGCACGGATGGCCGTAGAGGATTCACTGGTATTTGTAGTGGTGCTCCGGGTCGAAAGGTTACCATTCGACATTGGGGTGTCTGGTCGTATCGGGGCGAGATTGGCGGGGGATAAATTGATTGGCGACGATGGAAAGACACCCGGGGATGACAGTTGATCGAATGGTGCAGCGTTGCTGAGCGACGAGCTCGGACGAGAATCAAATCCGCTTTCAGAGTTTTGTTCCTCGTTGAAAAACAGTCGAGGCAGTGTGAGCGGGAAGACGGTCAGAAAATCGCCAGTTGCCGCGGGTGCTTCGAGTGTGAGCCTGTTGGGTTGTTTCTTAGGCGCATTACGGTTCGTGAGCTGTGCTGTTCGACGCTGCCAGATGTCGAGATTATCTTGGCAATGCGTCGCAAAACGAGTTAATTCTGCGTGATAGATTCAAAACCCTCGAACGTGACCGCAACGGACAAAATCGGCTTACGAGGGATAGCGGACGCTACCAGGGCAAACAAAGGGTAGGTGAACGTGCTGATGAAGAACACCTGCGAGTTTGCCTCAACCATTGGATCGTTGTTAGAAGGTGTGACGGATGCCGGTAAGTGGAGATGTCGTTCAAGCTGCGCTTGTCTAGTCCATTCATCCATCAATGCGTTTGCCCACTGCCTCGAAACCCAATGCGGACGACCCTGAGAAGGGGTCAGTACTGAATAAAGGCTCGGCATTCAGGTTACCGACTGGATTGCTGATATCAGCGCACTTGATGAGTGCCTGGCAGACGAGCACCTGACGCTTGAATGGGTCAGGCAGTGCCTCATTGAGTAACGATTGGAAGCTGGACATGAAATCAAAGTGGACGCTCATGTCGGTCGCTAGCAGGGTCTTGTAGAGGAGTCTCCTGAAAGATGTTCCGCGCTTCGTAGGATCAAGCAACACACCGAGTCCATGGTGATGCATAATGGAGAGCAATAACGTGTAATGCATTTGCTCAAGTGCAGATTTGTTGTCATAGACAACGGAAAGCGGAGTTTTGGCGTTTTTCTAGGTCGAGGAGTGTGAGAATGGTGGAGACGGGGGACATGCGTAGAGTTACCATGAAGTTGTTAGTAAACCCCGGATGTCCAACATCATGACCGATGGCAGCAATATACAGCGCGAACAATTCCTGGTTTCCGAGGCAAGAAAGGTAGGGATTAGATTGCACCAACTTCCCAGGCCGCCAAGTCTTTGCGTCCCCACGAAGCATCAGTATGGATACAGGAGGTACGACTCCAGCAGAATATAAGAAAACGTGGATGGCCTGGAGGACGTCTAGGGCGTGACGAAAGTTGTGATACGAGTTCTGACGTCGGTAGATTTCGCGTAGATGGGATAGGAAGGTGGTGAGCTGAGCTGCGATTTGAGAGGAGAATTTCAATGGTTGATGAGAAGGCAGGAATCAGACAGGGGCACACCGAGAGAGATACAGGTTTCGTCCTCCATACCCTCCTTGCAGAGCAAAGCTTCGAACAGGACGATTGTGCAGACGAGAACTTCTTCCTCGGGTAATTTGGAAGGCTCGAAGTTCCAGCTGTCAAGAGTTTCGATCGCCTGGGTGCGCATTTCGTCGAGCACTATTGGGGAGGTGCTGGGGATGGGGGAGTGAGGTTGGGTTGGTATGGGTCTGAGAGGGGCAGGCTCACCAGGTAGCCAAATGGTAACTGACGGTGCTCTGGGTTTGAGTGTACATGTCACTCAGAAACTCGGCATATCTAGAGCAAGTGTTTTCAGCGTCGTTGGGTCGCGGTGGGGGGTCGGTGGGAGAGAGATGCGCACATTACTTCGCTGATATCATCCTCATCCCAGCCTCCCCAGCCAGAACCGCAACCGTGGCCGCCAGTGAGGGCGAGGGCCAGACCGCCGATGTCAACGCTCTTGCGTCGCATTGGTCCGGCTTCATACATGTGGCTTGAGGGGAGGGGTATCTGAACCGTGGTGGTATGAAAACGGGACGGGGGCGAGCGGCGGGGAGAGTGTTGAGGTCGACGGATGGCGGGCGGGGGAGAATTTTAGACACGGTTCGGAAAATGCCAATTTGGGCACAAACGAGCGACCCGTCCCGCTCGCATTCTCCTTGGGCCGGGGACACGAAGACAAGGGAGAAAGCGAAAATCCTCTTTTTTCCTCGCCAGACAGCACAGCGGCAATCGACGGAACCTTCGTGTCCGCCTGTCCCAGTGATAAATTATTTGTCGTAAACACGCGTTATCCGACAGTGGCCGAGATCCCGTCTCACACAGTATCCCGGGCACCACCATGGACCAAGTGATCCAAGGCCTCTGGCTCGGCGACCTCGCCAGCACCGCAGATGTGGAAAATCTCAAGAAAAACAACATCCACAGCATCCTCTCTGCCATGCGGGGAAGGGTGGTCGTTCAAGCAGTCCGTGTCTCCCGTAAAGACGCTCAGGCTCCCGATCCTTACCACCCCAGCAGACCTTCACCCACAAACAAGTCGAAATCGACGACATTGACGAGGAAAACCTCCTGGAGCATCTCGTCCCGTGCATATCTTTCATCGAAGCCGAGCTTGACATGGGCCATGGCGTTCTCGTCCATTGTCAGGCAGGAATGAGTACAACAGCTCCCTCCGATCCCATTGCTCCGTTGCTCAATCCCCCCTCAGGCCGCAGTCCGACTATCGTCGCTGCATATCTCATGTATTCCCGTCATCTGGATACGGACGCTGCTCTACAGCTCATTAGAGAATCCCGTCCAGACGTTGAGTATGTATTCTCTACCGAATCCGGAGCATGCCACAGCCCGATAACCTCCGATAGCCCCAATCCCGGCTTCCTGGAGCAGCTCGATGTATTTCACTGCGCTTCCTATAAAGTTTCGAGAAACGAGAAGGCTACCCGTATGTTCTACCTCGAACGAGCGGTGCGCGAGATCATGAGTAAGTGATCACTCCCAAGGAATTCGCTATCTTTGAGAACACCTGCGATGTTTATTCCTGGCAGATGGAGATGGCTCTGAATTGGAGACGAAGATGTTCGCCAAGTTCCCAAGGACTCCGTCCGACTCAACGCCATCAACTCCAGCTCCTATTCCGCGTCGTCGGATTCGTTGCAAAGCTTGCAGGTGGGTAGTCGATTCCATTGACACAAAGACCTGATATGATTATTCTTCCCTGTCGTGGAGACAAGAGCTTGCAGCTAGGGAACACATGCTCGACCACGGACAACTTGGCCCGCCCACTCCCGCGGAGTCTCGCCGACCATCTATGAATGATGTCAAGCCCCGAAGACCTTCGATGCCGGATCAGTTGGGAAGCGACCTCGGTAAACTATCGGTGTCTCGCAGAGGATCTTCCAGGGGATCCTTCAGCGAAACGAGGGCCAGGCTTCTCGGGTTTGATGGGCTTGCAGGCTTTGGGCGTGGAATGTCCGAAACGCTTTCGATGTCTGCATTGGAGGTGGAAGATGAGCACGAAATTGAGAAGGAGAAGAAGCCAGATTCTCCCAGTGTTGGCGGACTTGCACACCCCAGTAGCATCTCTGCCCAGTTGCATGCCAACCCAAAGCTGGCAGCCCTGCGGACCACCGGACTTCCTGCGAGTACTACACCATCTCCAACGCTTGCACCACCGATTTTGATGGACCCGCGGTGTTCGGGGTACTTCGTCGAAGCGGTATGTCCTTGAGATCCCACATTCTATTGTTTCTTCACCTCATGACACTAGATGAAATGGATGGAACCGTTCCTGGAGGAAGGAGAGATGGCCGGAAGAATTATCTGCCCGAACAAGAAGTGCGGCGTGAAGCTGGGGAACTACGACTGGTCAGGGGTACGGTGCAGTTGCAAAGCCTGGGTTGTACCGGTCGGTGCTGTCTTGTGATGTTGGCCTACCTGACCTGATACGTGGCCTTGATAGGGTTTCTGTATTCATCGCTCAAAGGTTGATGAAATGGTGGTCTGAAACTAATGATAGCCTTCACGGCGGTAGCAAACATCCCCTTGTAAATCTGTGGCCTAGATACGCGAAGTTGTAACGCTCTAGTGATTGAAAATATTGAAATTCTGTGATCCGCCGTAGGCGACGCGTTCTTTCGATCACCACTCCAGGAGTCCCGTGGCAGTCTCTCCGGATTCCTGGTATCGTGACACGCGATGGCCTATCGCTCTCACATACCCCAACCCCCTCACAGTGCTGGCTTGTCCTACAAAGGTTATTTAGAGACCACCACCCGAGCGACAACGTTCCTGACAGCACTTCCACAGGTCTGAGGGCTGCGATCGACCCCCACAAAATACCTTCCATCGTCGACACAATCGACTCGGACCGTCAAACATGGGAAGACGGCCAGATGTACCCGACGTTACCAGGCAAACACCCACCAATGTGCACGTCCGATTTCGTTGCGGTCGACCAAGGAAACTCGTCTCCAAAGTTCATTCGCATGTCTACTTGGAACGTCCCCAACTCTTCGAACCTCGTGACCGAAATCAACGTCCCTATCGTCGCTACCATACAACCTTTTGCAGACTTGGACCCTTTAGAGGATCAGATACCGGTTGTTGGCACGGGTTCCGTTGGACCTGAGAGGTGCCGGACGTGTAGAGCGTACATCAACCCATGGTGTACTTGGACCTCTGGAGGAAATAAATGGAAGTGCAACCTGTGTGGGAACGATACCGTTGGTGCGCGCCCTCGTCGGATGCTGGAATTTCACCCACTTACGTTCTGACCTTCTACTCAAGTTCATCCCGATTACTTTTGTAATCTGGACTCAAATTTTATGCGTTTGGACCATCTACAAAGACCCGAACTGAACAAAGGAACGGTCGACTTCCTCGTGTCTGATGAGTACTGGGCTATCGAACCGCCTCCGAATCTTAACCCTTCCTACGCATCCGTCGGTCCCTCAAAGAGGTCCCAGCATAGGAAACCCCAACCAATGAACTACGTTTTCGCTTTCGACATTTCTGCGGACGCTGTCAAGTCTGGATTCCTCAGAACTTCTTGTGACGCGCTCCGCGCGATCCTATACCAAGAGACGGAGGAAGGCGTCGTCTGTAAGCTGTCTACGGGCAGCAAGATCGCGATCATCTCATATGACTGTGTTCTTAACGTATATAACCTGGTGAGTTGCTCCACCTGCGATACCTATTCCGTCAGTAACCTATCGTGTCAGAACGGATCCGGAACTGCGGATGTGCTCGTTGTGCCAGATATTGAAGATGTATTCCTGCCATTAGGTCCTGATATTTTCGTTGACCCGATTGAAGCAAGGTAGGATGACAAGAATAAGCGCGAATGTGTGCTTACTGGTCATAACAGATCCGTCATTCAGGATACATTGACCGTCATAGCGGACAGAGCCCATGACACCACCGTGAGGGAGTCCGTTCTCGGTTCTGCACTGTGTGCGGCATTAGCTGCTCTCGTATATGCCATTTTCCTCACGCCTGGCTTCTGTCACTCATCACGCTAGTCAGGCAGGTCGGGGTGGCCAAGTGGTAGCGTTCCAAGGAGTGATACCGACCCTCGGTATGGGACAATTGGAACCTATCCAGATGGAGAGCAATCTCTACAAGACAGAGAAGGAGCAACCTTTATACTCTCCCCGTAATGTATTCTGGAAAAACATTGGCGACGAGTGCGCGGATGAGGGGATCGGGGTTAGTATGTTCTTGGCTCCTTCGAATTTCATGGATGTTGCGTCCATCGGTAAGTTTGTCCGTAGTCTCACCAACTCTTTATACTGAGCTCGCTGCAGGTTACCCGGTTTCTGTCACTGGAGGGGAACTCTTTTATCATCCACGTTTCAGCCCCGAACGAGACTCGCGCGCGCTATTCAGTCAGTTGGATCGCTTCATACAACGGCTGACGGTTTACAACTGTATGATGCGAGTGCGTTGTTCGGCTGGTTTGTTCAGGTTTTACTTTCCGTTAAGCTTTACTGTCCTCTGAATTGGCGTTCAAGGTCTCAAGGTCTCCGAACAATACGGGAACTTCTACAAACGATCGCAAACGGACTTGGAGTTTGGAGTTCTGGACGCTGACAAGTCGATCACTGTTCTCTTCGGACACACCACGACTCTCGATGAGAGACAGTACGCCTATGTCCAATCTGCCGTTCTATACACGACCGCGACCGGTCAGAGAATGGTGCGGACATGTAATATGGCGTTACCGGTTGTGTCTCTCGCGATGAATGTGTTCCGGTATGCAGACGCGGATATTACGACCGCTTATTGGTTCCGAAAAGGTGAGTATTTGTGGCTGTTGGAAGGAATTCTAAAAGCATGCGTGCTGATGGCGGGACTACAACAGCAATATCCAAGATACCGACCAAGGGGATACAGCATTTGCGGGATGATTTGACGGACAGTTGTGCAGCTACCCTGTTGGGCTACCGCAGGTATTGTGCACAATCATCATCGGCATCGCAGGTGAGATGGTAGAACTTGTGATGGTCTTATTTCCTGATGTCGCAAGCTCGCTGTCACAGCTAGTCATTCCCGAAGCGTTCAAGGGGCTCCCGATATATACTCTCGCGATGAACAAGAGTAAAATCCTCAAAGGTAAGCTACCAAGAGCTCGTTGAATATTTTGGCATCGAACATTTTTCGGGGTTAGACACGTTCGTTTCTGCGGATGTTCGGAATTACTACGCTCACAAACTGTTGGCGTCAAGTGCCCGAAACCTGGTCCAATACCTATATCCACCGCTCATGAGCCTCCACGACCTGAACGGAACGATAGCCTTGCCAGACTCGGTTACTGGTCGCATAAAGATCCCTTCGTTAATACGAAATAGCCACATATTCATGGGTTCGAATGGGGTTTATCTTCTTGGTGTGTCCTGTCCTGTGTTGCTACTCGTAACCGGCGGCTTATCTCTTTTTTTCTTAGACAACGGGGAGGTGATGATGATCTGGATTGGGAACAGTGTATCCCCCCAGGTTTTGCTTGGCCTGTTCGGTGTCGACGATATCAACAACGTGGATCCAAAAATAGTGAGATGATCAGTCTTGTAGTTTAACCCGGATTTAGGACTAAACCTCTGCCCTACAGTCCGTTCTTCCGGAGTTGGATAACACGCTGTCTATCCAGGTCAGGAACATCGTTACTCACAGAAGGGTTCAGAGGGGGAGAACCTCAAAGTTGTTTGTCGTTCGACAAAATATGGACGGCGCAGAGATCGAGTTCAGCGACATGTTGGTGGAAGATCAGAATAACGGGGCGCTCTCGTATCTAGATTGTGCGTCTTTCCTCAAGGTCCCAGTCTATTCGGCTGATGGTTTCGTAGATTTGTGTGTTGTGCACAAGAATATTTCGACGGCTGTGGGTCTGGATTAAATCCTTCGCTACGGGGAGCTCATGTTCATCCTTCCTGCAGCTCAAGAGTGGTGCTTATGTGACCGACTCAGTCCCGATGCGTTCGCCGTGGTAGTAATGAGATTCACTCCACTCAATCCTATATCAATGATGCTGGTGAATGTAATGTGGTATTGAGGAATACTGGCACTCCATAAATGAACATGGTACAAGAAAACGAGCAAAAAAGAAATAAGGATCAAGGAGGGTAGAGGTAACCGAGGTGATGATTATAAAGGACCGTAATGTTGTGCGATGTGGCAGCAAGTTAGATCAAGAAAAACCAAGGAGAGGCTAAGGAGAGTGTACATGCGTCATTTCTTCAACTGTCGCCATTTATTGGCGTCTTCGCCCCCCGTCGAGAACCGAATTTCGAGAAAAAGCTCGTGGCTTTGTTGGAGTGTGTACTTCCAGATTTTGACCGGAATGACCAGGCGGGAGAAACAGGTCGAGAGATGTCGCGAGGGTTGGCGTCTAGGTGATCACTGCGTCCGCTGTTCTGCCTTGGATGTCTTTCTTGCGACAAGGGTTGCTGGGCCGGCTGTGCAGGGGACTGTAATGCTGACTGGACTGGGGAATGATGGTGATGGTGGTGGTGGTGGCCCCCAACCGTGTGTAGTCCATCACAACACGCCCGCACATTCTCCAAACCCTCGAAACCGCCGTCGGACATAGTCTCTTCGTGAAGTTCAAAGTCCAAGTCCTCCTCGTCCTCGCCGCCCACATGTTCATAAGACTTGCTAGGACTGTATGGTGTCTCCCGCTCTGTCCATCTCAAATACTCCGCAGCTGGGGTCCCCGATCGCTTACCAACGGAACCTCGAAGCGACACCTGTGAACGACCATGTTGTCCCTTTGGAGTGCTGTTGAACGAATCTCCGCCACTGCTGAGCACGGTACCCGCGCTTCGGCCGCTTCGATGGCTGTGGGGGCTGGCCATAAAAGCTTGCTGGTTCCGTTCGTCGGCGAGGTCAGAACCGATAGACATGGGGCTGAGAGGTACATCGTCGTCCGCACCAGGTGGCATGGCAGCAGGGCGGGCCAAAAGGTATTTCAACGCCTATCAACCGACGTGAGTGTCAAGTGACCTACCAAAAAAGGTGAGAGACATACATTCAACCATATATCATGTCTTTCTTTCGTAGGAGCAGTGAACTTCATCTCCCTGGTTGGAGTCGAGACAACGACACTGTATTGATGGAGACCTGGGGGCATTGGGTTGGGATCTAGGACGGATCTGACACTCTCAATATATGCTGGAGAAAAAGGTAAGGGTGGTTCAGCTCTGAAAATAACATCGTACTGACCACTCTTGGCACTCGATTCTGAGACCGAGGAGGATCCAGGGTCTGCAGAACTCCAGTAGAGCGTCTTCGTGTATGGATGAACCCAGAAGAACCTCTTGTGCCTCCTATCACCGTAACCCTTGCCAATTGCCTTGCGGGGGTACTTATACAGGAACTCTCCGATCATGGTCTGGGTAATCGCATGGATTACGTTGGGATCGGTGGTATCTCCCCCACTTGGCTGTCCAACAGAACCCATGCGTTGATGCTGAAGGTTCGAAGAGTTCATAAAAACGTGATGATCTGAGGACAGCGATGACCGGTGAGAGGACCCTAGAGATGTCGACGACATGTGCTTCCGCCTAACAGAGGGCCCAGCGATAGACTGCTGCGAGTACGTAGCAGTGTTGATAGCAGACCTGAAACTGCTGGTGGACGGAGGTTGTCGTATTCCAGTCTGAGAGGGCGGCATGCTAGAGCCGTGTTGTCTGGTTCCGAAGACATTGCGGTTGGGAACGGATAAGGCTGAGCCAAAGGCAGGACTGGTTGCACGATGAAGAAGTTCCGGTGGAGGCGGAGAAAGAGGACGGCCGGGAGGTCGATCGGGGACGAAACTCGGGGGTCCCATAGAACCAGTCGGTGGAGGGGGCTGTTTGGGTGGTGGGGGGAGAACCATCATTGGAGGGCGTGACTTGTCAACGGGGGCAGACAAAACCCTGGCACGTGGCGCATCGTCGACAGCCGCAGAAAGAGTCGACTCGATGGACTGGCGTCGATCGTGGTGAGCGGATCGAGTTCTAGCGAGGATGGTGGCATTGGGGTCTCGAACCGATGTCTCTTGAGGCACTGGGGCAGGGGCAGGGGAGGAAGCGGAAGGATTGGGTGAAGATAGTGGGGAAACAAGCTGGAATTGTTGGTTGTTGGGACCCACGCGGTAGAGGAAACCGGGTTTAGGAGACACTGGTTGCGAACTTGTTGTGGGAATGGGCGCGGTTTCGACCGGAGGGGTGGAGGAAACGGGGAGGGGAATCGGAGCGGGAACGGTAGCTGTGGTTGAGATGGTGGCGGGGATTGGAGCGGTTTCAGGTGCAGGGACTGGAGGAGCCCATTCATCCGTCTGGGTCGAGATCTCCTTGAGTTCTGGCTTTGGAGAATAAATATGGATAGGTTCGGCGACGGGTTCGGGCTCAGGTTCTGGGGATACTGAGACGACTTCTGGTTCCTCAAGAATGTCAGTCTCGGTGGCCACGGAGGCGTACATCGGTTTGGGGGTCTCAGGGACTTCAGTGACAACGGAAACTGAAGCGTATACGGGCTTGGGAACCTCAACCTCCGCATCCGTCTCTACAGACGATTCCGCGTAAACAGGCCTAGGAGCAGGCTCAAGCGGCCTCTCGACCGGGGATCCTACGTGCGTAGGAACCGCGTCCGAGGGAGAGACTGGAGCACCCTGGCGACTGCTCATCCGAGCAGCCCTGAGACTCTCGTCCGAGTCTGACGAGTAGTCGTTGTCGGTGACGGTCATGATGGAGTGGAAGTCGTCTTGGCTGGCCGATGCAACATGCGACAACGGATTGACCAGGTCAACGTACTCGTCGGCGTCATTGAACGATGCAGGAGTTGCCGGACCGATGCTCCCACTCGCGTCTTGGTAATCATCTGCATCTGTTTCGGTCTCAACGCCGGTCTCCGTTTCATTTCCGTCGTCTTCGTCTTCGTCTTCGTCGTCTGTCTGATAAAGGGAATGGCCGTATGTGACAGTATTGTCGCTGCTATCTTCACGGTACAGGCCTCCTGGTAGCGACCCCGGAGTGATAGTGAAGCGCGAGGCGTTGGAAAGGGTATTGGTACGGCGGGAACTACTCTGGATGGGCAGCACCGGTGAGCCGATAGAATCCAAGGGTAGTGCTAGAGGAGGAGGGGTCTGGACCTCAACTTCGGTGGTGAGGAGCCTTGGGGTCTGAGTTTCCATCTCCGGCCTGACAGCAGGTATTGTTTGAATCTCCATCTCCTTCACCGGCAGCGGAGCAGGAGACCACTGGATGGCTGCGTCAGATAGAGTAGGGAGGACCTCTGGCAGAGTCTGCACCTCTGAATCGACAGTAACGGGTTTGGGTTCCGGCTCTGGGTCTACCTGAACTGCCATCTCGGAAGTGGGAGGGTGAACTCGGATAGGAATTGGAGATGGTATTGGTGTACTGATGACGGGTTCTTCGTACTCTGTCTGGATGCCAACTTCTGTCGTCTCGGCGCTGATGTTCTCCTCGTTGAGGGGTGTCAGGTCGATCTCACCCGTGGAATCCATCCCGATGCCCAGCTCAGCTGCCAATAGCTCCGGTTGGCCAACAAGTGAAGCAGGTCGGGGCTGTTGATAAGCACCACCACCGCGTCTCCTGGGGAAAGTCCCACCACGAGTAGCCTTCGACAGGGCCCTACGCATGGGGCTCTTTTGCAAAGACGCAGACGAAGAGGATCGCTTGAGGATATTCGCGAAAGCGGGATCCATTCCTTCCACACTGACACGTTTCGAAGCCGCGTGAACAGATGGAGACGCGTTGACCGGGTTTGATTCATCCTCATTCTCATGATCCTCGCGATCAGACGTCTCCTCGTGCGCATCCTGGAAGTGATCGGGCATGTGGGGGATGGGAGGAGGTGTACCAAAGTTGGGAGCCTCATCGTCGTCATACTCGGACCGGGTTGGACTACGAGCCGCCTGGCCAAACCGAGCGAGAAGACTCCCACGACCCCGGCGGACCTTTCCTCGACCACCTACCCGGAACGGTGTAACTTTGCGTTGAGGAGGAGAGGACTCATCCTCGGGGGCATTTTCCTCGTCGCCATCGAATGGACCATATCCAGGAGAGTCTGCCGACTTCCTAACGACCTCGAGTCGCATCTCTTTCTCTCTTTGCAAAGAGCCCTTGAGCGTCGAGATCTGGCGTTGAGCGTGGGCAAGTCGTTGTTGAAGAGCTTCGATCTCATTGCTGGGGTGATTAGGGGCGAGAACGGGTCGGAGGGGGGAGGGATCAGGAGAGGTATCGAGGAAACCGAGCTCATCAGCGGGGAATAGAGCCGACGTATCGTGCTGCTTCCTGTTCCTAGTAGAAGCGACGGTATGGGCAGGGCTGAACGGATCATCTTCGTCATCACGAGGGGTATTGGGACCGGTGTGGGCGCCATTAGGAGTGAGTGGAGAGCCGAATTTGGGCAGCCGGCGGGCATTACGCTGCATCTCGACTTTAAGAGCATCTAGTGATTGCTGGAGGTCGGACTTGTCACGCTGCAAACCTGCGACCGTCTTACGAGCTTGGGCGATATCTGTCTCGTGCTTGGCCTTGAACTCGTCGAATGCAATCTTGAGCTTCTCGTTCTCCGTTTTTGTCTGATCGGTACCCTCACGAGCAGCGGTCAAGAGCTTCGTGAGTCTTTTGTACTCAGACTCCAATCGTTGAGTGGAAGCCTGTGAGTCGGACAGTTGGGCCCGGAGTTCCTGGAGCGTGACCTCGAGGTTCCAATTCTCCTCCTTGAACTTGTCTACAGGGAGGATTAACACACAAACGCAAATTCCAAATAGAACGACACATGAAGCTCACCTGCGCTCTGTTCCTGAGCCCGAACCCCGGACCGCAGACTCTCGATGGTCTTATCTAAATCGTCTTTTTCCTCCTTCATATCTTGAATAGCCTTGTCGCGTTCCCCGAGCAAGCTCTGCAGCCGCCGAACTTCGGTCAGAAGACCACTCCCAATCTCGAATGCAAATTCTGCGTGAATGATACGTCATAAAGATGACACACGGCAGACGACCATAGGCCGGGCACTGACCAACATCATCTGCACGATGAGCAGCGTTCTTGGCACGCCGGGATTGGGCTGCAGCTGAAGGACCGGCTTTGGACCGTTCTGAATCTCGCGGAGTGTCAGCTGCTCTTGATGACGCCTGCGACGGAGTGCCATTCGTCGCGGGCTATGACGAGGCACGTTGAGCTTTCTCACGGATCAAAGCAATGACGCGAAAAGGGACAAACCTTTGGGCCAAAGGACTCTGTGAGTTGAGTGTTGTCCACATCCCAAGACTTGACCATTTCCGTCAACTCTCTGTACCGCTCGCGGAGTTCTGAATCAAGATCCTGGTTGTCGCCCAGTTCCGCCTCGAGGTCGTGAAGCAGGCGAACCCGTTCGTCGAGCTGGACCTGTTGAGAGAGGATGCGTTGGCCAAGAGTACCGACTTGCTGCAGCTGCCTCTCCTTGTTATCGAGGAGCAGCTGGAGGTGGGCCCTCATGTCGCCGATTGAGGGCATGCCCGTGGAAAAAAAGTCGGACATTGTAGGAGAGAGGGCGTCCTGGCCGTCTGAGAACGTAGGCATGAGCCCGTTTTGAAAGAGGGAGCGGTGGAACGCAACTCGAGAGGCGACGACGCGTGGTAGTTGACTTTCTCGATTGCGGTTTTTTGTTCCCACGATCATTCCACCTTGTTCGGTGAGTTCGGAAGCAGTTCGGCTGTCGTATTTCGCGACATCAAACCTACAGCTTACACTTAGCGCTGCGCTGGACAACCTCTGGCTGCTCGTCCTCATCCCACAGACTCCATACATAGCCGTCCTCAGCGTGCAACCCATTCTTCAGCGCAGAGTCGTAAGCTGCTTTCACCTTTTCACCGCCGTACACCCTCTTGATCTCAACCCAACCCTTTGCATCAATAAGAAGTTGTTTCCAGGCCTCGATCTGCATCCCCACGATCTCCTTGGCCGAAAGCCGCTTGATCCGTACCGCCAACCATTCCACCATGAAGAAGCTTTCGAATTCCAGAGTCGTCGTGGAGCTGGACCCTCCCGTGGTCTTTTCCAACGTGGTGTTTTTGGTCCATACGTTCGTGGCGTCAAGTTTCGCCGGTGTTACGTTGGACATCCCAAGCTTGATCGCAACGGATATCGGACCCTGCACCGCGAGGAGTTTCTTGTTCAACCTGTCGTTACCAGCAACGTCGATATAGATCGCCTTGCCAGCCTCCGGAGTAAACAACGTTCCGCTGATGTCGTCGTAGGAAGCGATCTCATGATAGAGGCCAAGGCGTTCGGTGAATTCCATATTTCGCTTGGACGTAAGACCAATGATTCTCGTATCTGCAGGAAGTTCCTTCTTTCTGATCCGTATCTGAATACGATACGCCAGGCAGAATGCAGTCTTCGAGGACGCCGAGGAGATGATAATGAGCTTCGCCCCGCCGCGGTAATTTGAGGTAAACAACCAGTCCTCGCACCAGAACGAGGTCCAGTACAGTGGACGGTATAACATCGTAAGGTCCTCCACGAGAGGATCTGAATCGTATTGTGCATCCGCGGCACAGCGAACGACCTGGTTATACGGCCGGCGGTCTGCGACCCGAGTTATGAATGTTCTGATGGTTTACACGGTATGACTGAATGCACACCTGGTGGCAAATGAGGTCGCGGGACGTAATAGAAGAATTTGTTCAAGTAGTTCGTGGAGAATTCCAGAACTGTACTGAAATTTAGACAATTTGTCGGCCGGAGTGTCGTGGAGGAACGCTCACCCAGGAACCTTGCAGGGACAAAGTAACCGTAAACACGTTCCCCGACTTTGGCGACGGGGTGATTGGATGCGACAATGTCTCCAAATCCCCAGACAGGGAAGAGCCCATGTGTCTCCGCAGATACTCCGTCTGCGTCAGGGGCGGTGTGAAAATCGAAATAGCTACGGGCACGCTGAGCCTCCCACAAGGAATCGAACGGGTTCCAAACAGACTCACCGGAAATGCGGTACCTCCCCCAAAGCCTGGTAGGAGACGTTGTTCGCTGTGAACCCAAACCGGTCGACGCGAATGAGGACATGGTTCGGGGACAGCTGCACCGGGTTTGGGTGTGACACCAGCACCGAGGAGACCCCGGGCTGGGGAAAGGCGGAGAGCCTTGGTACGGCGAGGGTTAGGTTGTGGTCGGCCATAGTCAAGGACAAACACAGTATCCATCCCACAGCCTCGAATCACATGTGGGTCAACTAAGGCGTCGTTCAACGGGGATCGGTTCACGATCAATGCCGGTCAGGGTTAGCAGACTCTCTGCGAGCTACTTATTATTTTATCCGTGCGGCACAATGGGTATCGCGTACAAACCGGATATCTACAATACGGTATACATTACTCGGTTCTCCCAGCCGTACGATATGGAAGCAAGAAAAGAAAGCGGTATACAGCTACAGCTATTTGGAAGCAATTGATACAGTAAATAACTAGCAAAACAAGGAAAGCAATAACACCACAATGCAACCAATCCATTTCATGTGTGAGAGAAGCAATGAGAAAATATTCAATGAGAGTCCGTTCAACGTGAGGGAGGGGAGACGAAGCGGTAAGGGTGGACGCGAGCACCCTTAAGCGTCTTCTTTTGGCGTAGATGAAGGTGCATTGCTTCTCCGACGAGCAGGTATCCCCGGCCCATCTTGGGCATCGGGGGAGCATTTTGGGAGTCGGGGCCAGAGGCGACAGGCTGCTCGCAGGGGTCGGGCACAATCAAAAGCGCGTCGGCATCGTCGAGAGCAGATAGGACCAATCGATAGCCCTGTCGTGGTCGACTGGAGTTCGTGGGGAGACATGGAACGTTGTGTTGGGTGGAGGAAAACAACTTGGTCCTTGCGGTGACGGGTGTGGGAGAGACAAACGATCGTGAGAGGCCTGTGATCGAGGATGAAATGGACAAATTGCGCATGGGGGGCTATCCAAATATTCACCAGATCAGCAAATTTCGCCTTGCTAGAAAGAGGAGAGGGGAAATGTACTCACAAGCGAATCATAAGAGTCGTTGGTATCATTAACTCTGAGAGTGGCCATCTGCTCCCTCAGGTTGGAACAGGGATTGGGGAGGCCGAGAGTGCGGAGGGGAGGTAGAGTAGGACGGTGAGACATTTCGCAGAAATGGTTGAGTTGCGTAAGAAGACGTGGGCGTCGAGGGGAGCGTGAAGGTGCGAGAGGGAGAGGTCCGCCTGGGTACCTGAAGGCACTGCCTTTATAGTTGGTCGAGAGAAAGGAAAAGAGAAAAAGGGGAGGGGGACTGTGTGACCAGAGGAGGATCACATGCATGATTTATACCGCCGTCGCTTGCTCTCAGCCGACGCACAAAGCACGGAGCGAACAGACCCTCTTTGCATCCTATGCTGGGGGAATAATGGGTGGGTCCATAAAAGGCAATCGAAGAATTTACCTTCCTAATCGGGAAGCACGTCCGACTCGCGTCTTTTGTCTCCCATTGACGAACGAAATCGCGAGCCAGTCAGATGGCTGACCCCGCTACAAAAAAAATCAAAATCGTGAGCAACCAGCGCATCCCAGCAATTGCCCCATGGGTCCGTGCCAATCTGATATTCTTTCCGCAGTTGAGAGGTGCTGCACCCGACTTGTCCGCCGCGACCTTCCAAATTGCAGATGAGTCCCACACAATAGGTAATGCCCTTCGTTGGATGGTCATGAAAAAGTACGCGTCTTCCCCCACCGTTTCATTGTGTCTCGCCTGCTCACCTGCGGCAGCCCAAAAGTTGAATTCTGTGGCTATAGGTAAATGCCTCCGCCCCTTTGTCCGTCCCGCAAGACAATGCGGTCGCGGCGGGCCCGCCATTCAAGTTAAATAGAATGGGCCAGCCACCTTCTCATCCCGGAATTACTTTGACCCATCTTATTCGCTCCCCCGTGAATTCATCGATCTGAACATGGGCCTGTAGCGCACCTCACCCATCAGAAAATCATATAAACATCCGGATTCAGATGTATGGTACGCCTTTCGCATTTCCTGCCTCTCTATGCACGGGCCCTGTGCTGAGCCTTTCACAGATAATCTATCCGCCTTGCAAGCTCTCATCACCGCGCTGAATGACCTTGACACACTGTGTGAAACGATTGAGGACGCATATGACGCGAGTCTCAAGAATGACGACGTTGAACGTTGGGATGAGAAGAGCTGATGTCCAAAGCATGTGGAAAACGGGAACTAGGTGTCGTAAAGGTGACCTTGAGTGCAAAGCCGACTGTATTAGTCCTATATCCTACAAATATATGCGCTATAGTGATAGAAACGAATGTATTCTGGCCGAGGCGTCCAATTAAGCACCACCGGTATCAGGGAATGGGATGTGGGTTTGTAAATGCTGGGGGGTCCGGTGTGGTGATCGAGGAGAGTTGAACGGGTAGTATAGCCGGGTGCAAATGGGCTTTGGGTATAGCGATGGTGCTGGGTCTCGTGGTTGTTTCGGGGCTCTGCCTCTGACCTGACCACGATGTTCGGATGTCGGCTCCGTTTGGAGGTGGTCCATGGGCTGGGTTCAGCTGTGAGACGATCACCCAGGGTTGCCTGGAGATTCCGGTCAGGGTGAACAGTGGCCAATACACACAGAAAGACCGAAGGAGGGACGTACACATTCCTGTACCCTTTCAATTTGTCCGGCAGCGGAACCCCCAGCGAGCGGTATACCATGATTGGTGCCAAGCCAACAAAAATCGCGATTAATAAAAGAAAGAGAAGGCGCATGCAGCGACTCCGTCGCACGTTCCGAGGGGTTATAAAAAGAGGCAGTATCTCGTTGCCGTCCACAACGTCGACAGCCATAAGAGAGGAGAAATGAGTGGACGGAAGGTGTTAGTCGGCCAGCGATGTGGCTTGGGAAATCGGACCATTGCGTCCGAGACTTGATGCGCCTCCGTCTCCCGCTCCTCCCACCCCACCAGGTGGGTCTTCACCGGGGGGGACACTCACCCAGAGGGACACGATCGTTCGCAACAACCATGTACAAGCGTTGTCAGCAGTGAAAACGCTCTCGGAATAGCGTCTTCTGCTCAGCTGCGAAATACTCGGGTACATCATCCCGGTGACGGAACCTACCCAATTCCTGAGGCCTGAGGCTTGACTCGTTACTCCCGGTTTCTTTTCTCTAATGATACTTATCCGGGCGTTGCTCTGGTACTTTTGCGTGTCAACGGATGCAGCACATGAGCTTTAATTTCCGCCTTTTCAGGTGAGTACGTGTGAAACTAAGCTGTTCTTGTGGTCGGTTCTTATACACGCCCTAAACTGGATCGTTTGGAACGTCCGCCGACGGATGCACGTCATGTCGCCGCGGACAGTCACTATGACTCCACCCTGGGGCTGAAATGCATCAGAACAGCCTTTCTGTCACTTGGAACCCGTCTGACCTATCGGAGCGCCATGGTTTCCCCTTGAGACTATGGAAGACGTGAGCTGGACCCTAGTGTCTCCACACGCGAGTACCCAGGACTTTCTAGCGCCTGGGGGACTTATCTACTGGTAACTGAGCTCCTCACCACGACCGGATCGGCACTTGCCGAGGAACTGATGCGACCTTCTACGACCCCACCCTGTACCCTCTGTCGTACAATCGCCCGCCGCCTTGCCTCGTCAGCCCCCATGGACGATGGAGGGATGGCACAGGCACTGCCACGCTACGAATTGCATATTATAATGGACGTGCCACGGCCTCCGCCACGTTTTCTTGCCCACAAAGGCAAAATTCACTGATCCGAACTGCCTGGGCCCGCCGTGTACCTCCACGAGTTCGCTGTTAGCCTGGCCATGCACGTCTTGCTATCCCCATTCGGTCTGTGGGCTCACTGTGGGTTTCCGTAGGTGCTCGAGGGCGAATGTTGTATCGTGGGTCCAAAACTTGAACGTCAGTTCGCCGAGAGTCGGAGTATAAGAGGGAACTGAATCCCCGTGGCCGGACGTGCCCTGCCTCTTCTCTTTTCCTCTTTTCCTCTCCTTTTTCCGTGAGGCTCCCTTCCCTGACACTTTCCCGCCAAGTACCCCATCCTCCAAGTGTTTCTCGTTCGCTACGTCGAAACAATGCCCGCCGCCCGGCCCAATTCCTCCAAATCAAGGAAGACAAAAGCCTCTAGCCTTCGCGTAAGTGAATCCTTGCATATGGTAGTATCGACTCTCATCGGTGCCACTCACAGTCTTCCAAACCTCCCTCCTCCAAATCTCCTTCATCTCGTCCCCGTGGCGTCAAAAGTGCGGCTTGTAGTGCTTGGTGGTGCGACAGCGCTTTCACCCGTCGCGCCGACATGTTGAAGCACGTCAGTTCAGAGCACTTTGGAAAGTAAGCCACCCGCGATTTCTCGCATACTCATTCTCATGTCTGCACATCGTAATAGACGGTTTTATTGTATCATCTGCAACGCAGTGATGAAGCAAGAATCGAATTTGAACACTCACTTAAACGCACAGTACGTCCTTCCTGAATAGTGCCTGAGCTGGGGGTTTACGAGCATTCAGTTTCGGAAACCACTGTACTCTGTGCTCCTGCGGCCAGGGGTTCACCGATCCCAGTGCCTGCACAAAACATCGGATCGCCACCGGGCATGAGAAGGGCATCACTTACAGGCAGGTTCGACCAACGATCGTCAATCCCGTCAAAGTTCAACACCTGGCCGGGTTAGCACTCAAGATCAAGATGATAGCTGATCCCAACTTCATCCCACCCTTGTTCGATGAGTCGTATCATCTCAAAGGGATGCGTAAGCCGAAGGCTCAAGAGAAGTATAATTCGACGGACTACTTGGTTGCTGAGAAGCCGGACGACTCGGTCGCTGAGATGCCGGCTGTTCCAACCGCCCAGACGGCCGGAGACCCGCCGACGGACCAGACTCACTTGGCTGAATACCATGAGCCTACGCCAACCGCATACCCTGCTCCTGCACAGACCGAAATCCAGGTGGATAAACTCGGGCTCAACGTCGATTTTTCCTACGACGTAGAACTTCTCCAAGAGCCTCAGTACGGTCAGGTTACCGCCACAAATGTGTACTCTGAGCATCATATGCTACCCGCCACCCATCCCACTTATGATTCGCAGACCCATTCGGGCGGTTATTACACCTCGCCGGGAGCCATTCCCACCTACTATCCCTACCCCGCCGTCACATCTTACACGCTGGCAAACGCCAACTTACATTCCCACCCGTACCCTGGGAGTTACCCCGTTGCCGTCAACAACTATATCCCCCAGCAGCCCCAATCATTTGTCGAACTCCACGATCAACCGGAGTACTTGGAGATGTTTTCCAACTGGCAGGTGGCCTATCCTCCCTGCCCGGTACCCCCACCGTCGCTTGAGATGCCTTGTTACCCTAACTCTTTCGAGATGGGATTCGGCATGCCCATCCCCGAGCAGTTCCAACACTCGCCGTATCAGCCGCAGTTCCAGCCCTATCAGCCTAACTTCAATTTCCATAACCACGTGTATCAGCCCGCACTGGCGACATATTAGACATCCTATCTTCTCTTCAATCATCGTTTCTCCTTTTGTTACTTTCATCTCCTTTCTCTCTTCGAGTCCTCCGCATGACGTGTTCACGAGACATTGTATCAGTTATGGTCCATTGGACCCCAGCATCCCCCAACATCATCTCATCCGACATAAGCATTTTACCAGCTTCCCCCCCCCTCCATCCCATCCGTTGTATTTGCTAGCATCTGCCCAGCGTCCCTCTTCTTCCATCCCACCCGACATGCGCATCCTACACCAGCGCCCCTCCGTCCATCACATCCCGCTCTTCTCTCACTCGTCCGTTGTCGTTATACCGTTGTCGATCTGTCGTTCTCGCGTTTCCTTTGCCCTCCTCTCAC
>Ga0307517_10001380_pt1 | contig 40805 bp, 35 predicted proteins | sample 23_EM_MG_FD_194515 | JGI IMG/M metagenome (GOLD analysis project Ga0307517, IMG submission 194515) | Populus trichocarpa ectomycorrhiza microbial communities from riparian zone in the Pacific Northwest, United States - 23_EM | ecosystem: Host-associated > Plants > Roots > Unclassified | place...
TTGTGGGTATGTGTATTTGTGGGTATGTGTATTTGTGGGTATGTGTATTTGTGGGTATGTGTATTTGTGGGTATGTGTATTTGTGGGTATGTGTATTTGTGGGTATGTGTATTTGTGGGTATGTGTACGGACCCGATACCTTCCCTGATAGCTGAGTCGGATATTAGGACTTGCTATGAGGAAGAAGTGTGTTGGAGGAGAGGTTGGTAAAGAGTTATTTTATACCAACGAAATTAAAACCGGTTATTTCATGAGGAGTGCCTTTCAAGCCCCCTTGTCATATCTTTCCAGGAGTCCCCTGGAGTTTAGATGCATATTGATTCATGATGTATAGATGAGTAAATGTCAGTTAAGGTTGATAGGGCATAGGTATATACATACACTTGAATTGTAGGATAGTTAAAGTCGCGTAAGACTGCAACCCCCAGTCTACCATAACACGCAATGTACAATCCCTTCCATGTAGAAGTGGCTTGAAAATCTTGTACTAAAGGTTGTATTTGTTCCAAGATGTTAGATCTTCCCTGTTTATGTATCAAGTGTACAATTGTAGTCACAAAATAAACCTGGAGAGTACGCCCCTCCCATCTTCGCTCCGAACTGAAACACACAGCTCTCGTTGCTATAATTTCCTTTCTCTGATAGTATGATGAAAGCAATTAGCCGAAGGCTTGAATCTGGGTGGCCATTTATATCATACTTAGAAGTTGGTGAGTAGGGCTTTTGGTTAGACTACCGCGGTATAGAGGAGGGCTCGACGCGTGACTGCGGGTAGACCCTCATGATGTTTTCAAGAGGTGAACCAACCTTTTCCTTTTGTTTTAAGAGAGGCCAAATTAACTTCTGTTCTTTCTCACCACCCACTTAGGCCCTGTTTGGCAGGCCAACCTTTGTAAGGTAAACCGTGTTTGGCAGCACATTGTTTGAGAGGTAGAGTTTGGGAACCTTTTGAACTTTGGTTTGGAAGCAGCGCAGTTTAGGGTTTAAGAGAGTTTTGAAAACAGCCTGGTGACTGGTAAATATGGGGGTTTGCCCTAATAAACTCGATTTACTACTCTAATAATGTTATTTTCTCCACTCCTGTTTAGGGTTGAGCCCGAGTAGCAACACATGTATAGCGTCTACCTTATAAAAGTTCCTTCTCTTGTTTGGCAAACTATACCTTACAAACTACGGCTTGGCACACCTTACAAAACGCAGTTTGGGAAACCTTACAAACTGCAAGCTGCAAGGTGTTACCTTACAAAAGTTGGCCTGCCAAACAGGGCCTTACCTTCTCCATCCACACTCTCGCCATTAACACAATCCTCAGGTCGCTTTGCCCTCTTCGCAGCAATCCCGCTTCTCTTTTTCATACATCACGGAAGCAAACTCAGCAGTTAAAATAAAAACAAAAGAAAAGCAAAGAAACAGCTGTGGCTCTTGCCCCACCAATACGGATACTCCCCTCTACAGGTACCACCCTCTCTACTTTCGTTACTTTCTCCACTACATTGGAGAGCACGTGGGCAAAAGGTCGCTGCATAGATTACTTATTGCCCGATCCCAAATAGTAAGTTAGTCACCATCTTCACACTGGGCTTTTCTCCCTTGCTCTTTTATCACCCCTCAAATCACATGCTGAGTTCATACGAACAAATCATATGCACATAATCATATGCACAAAGAAATCATACGCACAAAATCATACTTACAAATTATATGTACTATCATTGATGAATAGAATACCTTTTTCCACGAGCAATGCCATCTGCTTATAAGTGGAGGCTGCTGCCGGCAGGCGCTTTGGGCCACTTAGTAAACCCTGAGACCATCCGCCGGAATAAAAATAGAGCGAGTCTTACCCCCTTAGAAAGCGCTTTTGAACATGCAAGGGCGAATCAAGGCAATCGCCTAAAACAACACCGTGATTTTGCGCGAAGATATGATGAGTACCAGGCACTTGACGATGAGACCAAAGGCCAAGTGGATCAGGAGATCATCGTGAAGGAGAACAAGGTCCTGGAGCAGGAATGTGTGGCAATCCTGGCAGATTGACGGCGATACTATCCAAACCAGTTTCACAATGAAGATTTGCCACTTGTGAACCCCCCAACCCCTATCAAAGTCGATTCTCCACCGAATTCGCTGGCATCACCTATATTTCTGTCACCAAAGATGAGGTCTGCAGCGCGGATGAAGAGTCTGCTCGACCCTGTGGTGAAGCGACTCAGAAGCTCGTCAACTGGGTCTGCGCTAGTACTGCCTCCGGGGCCTTCTGTATCTCAGGATGCTCCTCCCCCGCGCACCCGGTAGTTAGCGATTTGGGAGCGCAGTCGTTCACTCACAATGTGTGGGGCCTCGGTATCCCCTACAGGGTCCCCTGTTGAACACCCCGGGGCTTTGGCGAGGGCAGCTACATTCAATACAGTAAGCCCAAGAGAGCCTATCTCACATCGCACCAGGTTTAGGATACGACTAGGTAGCCTGAGGCGAAACTCCGGGGCTAATAACCCACAGTCAAGTAAGTAATTGTAAACTTTGCCTAATTAACTTAGAGATGTGCTTACTAATATTCAGTGTTGTGTAGCCCGGACAGGTCCCTCGCTGCCTATTATCGGAGTGGATGCCACTTCTGAGTAAAGACTGACGGAGGACGATCTGGAAGGAGATTTGGACATGACAGTTTGAGAGGATGAGCTTGACGAAAAGGGTAGACCATTGATTGACTGGGTGAAGCCTGTTGAGTGGCTTTTGCCAAATGCGAAGGTCTACGAAAAGTGGGAGGAGGATGAAGAGGATGAAGATGTCGATTTTATTGACTTATATGAGTCTGGTGATGAGGGTGGCAATGGTTTAGAGCATTCCGATAAGGTCTATAGGGAAGAGGCGATTGACGAGGATGATGATAAGGATGTGGAGGGTGAGCAGGAGGATGTGGAGGGCGAGTAGGAGGACATCGAGGGCTGGGAGGAGGGTGATGATGATGTCCATATGACGGACGAAGGGGAAACCACTGGCACAGGTTTGGGAAGTAGGATGCGAGACTTAGGTTGCCCTGACTCTGCATCTTCTGCTCGTGGTCAGTACGGCGATGCGGCAGAACACAGCTTCAGTGCTAGCACCCAAGAGATTGGAGAGCCGCTACTTGGGCGGACTATGACACCCAAGGGTTTCTTCACAAGCCTGCAAGACCAACAGGACAGCATTGAAAATATTGTCACCAAGAGAAAGCGCTTTCTTGCCGGCAATGCCTGTCCTATTAGTGATCTTGAGGCAGCCGCTAGGGAAGATGAAGAAGAACAAGGAATTGACATTGAGGAAATGGATAGAATTGACTGCAAGATGGATTGGCAGGCCCTCCTCAATATGGCTAGCTAGCACATGCCTCACCGCGTGAAACAGGAGCCGGAGGATTAATGATATCTACTTCTATCCTGTTTCTTTTCTTGTTATCTCCTAGTTCCTTTCATGACCCCTCACGCCGGTTCTGCCTTCCTTACTCTCCTTAATACGGTTCCCCTTACCTTGCCTTACCTGCACTCCTACATCTGTATTTATCCATCACAATATCTCCCATTTGGTTTTATCCTTAGCCTGTATTCTTTCTCCCATATGATAAGTCCGGGGGCGGTTTTCCTTGGGTTAGATTCTTACGCAGCATGCTACCTGTTTTCTTGTTCTCTTCTCACTGGGAATTTCGAGGGAACCGTCCTTTAGAGGTTAATTTCTTTTGTTATCATACCCAGCAGCTATACGGATTCGGCTCTTTTCGTTTATCGCATGACTGAGTAGACGACTTTACTCTTTGCTTTTTAATGTAATACGATAACAGTTTAGAAGTTAGAAACAATCTCACATAACGATAAGCTTGAGCACAGATTGAGATTGTCTATTTAGTACTTTGTTTCAGGTTTCTTTGGCAAAATCTATACGCCCAAAGACATATGCCCAAAACTACATACCCAAAGTGATGGGCCCCAAGATATGCGTTGTAAAGCCATATACACAAAGTATACGCCCAAAGCATTCGCCGAAAGCATACGCCCAAAGCACACGCCCAAAGCATACGCCCAAAGCATATGCCCAAAACACACGCTCAAAGCATACACCCAAAGCATATGCCCAAAGCATACGCCCAAAGCATACGCCCAAAGCATACGCCAAAAGCATACGGCCAAAATACCCGCTCAAAGCAGTGGATGTAAAGACACCCTCTGTGAATGTTCCATTATAATTTACCTTCAAATCTGTGAGGGAATAGCCACCCATATTTCTCAAGAGATGTTAAGCTCCGCGTTTTCAAGATAGGCTTTGTTAGGCGCACCGACTCCCCGTAAGGATTTACAGGGCAAAGTTACCCTACCTTGGCGCACACGAACTAGTGCAATCGGAATAACACATGACTTCTTTCAGAAGGTCACGTGTTCGACTCACACCCACGTCATAGTTATTACAACTACACAACGGATCGTTATCAGCCTCTACCCAAGCGCATGAGCCATGCAACAGAGGGGTTTTCGCCGATTACTATAGAAGAAACATTTCTCTATCAGTAAGAAGTTGAACGGCGAGGTGGGAACGGTTGGATTAGAAGTTATGGCGCTTCAATGTTAAGCTGACTGACATATGTAGTCTGATATGTAAGACGTAAGCATATGATTACCTGGCATGAGAAATGTTGATCACAACATGACAGGAAGGAACGACTGGTAGGATAGCGAGCCAGGCTGCATATACAGACCAAGTTCATATGGCATAAGAATCGAGAACCAGTAATTGGACGAAATTACTTGGGCAATGATTAAAGCCGAAGTGGTGTGCGAGAACTCAGGGTCAAACGGTGTTCGCACATTCACGGAAACTAGCAGAAGTTGAAGAAGGTACTTCGCTAGTATGATAGTTGGATGTACCCAGGGGAAGGGTATAAGAACCGGGCAAGAGCCCGGAGTTGATAGAAAAAAACAAGCATGGAGAAGAGATCTTATCAAGATAATAAGTTGTCTACACTTTTATATCATTACCAATACTTCGACGATCTATGCCAAAGTGAATCGTTATATCTAGCCTACATTACTCGTGTCTTCTTAACGAGTTCTCCGATATAATCACGATTAAGGTCCTAGCTGTCGGAATACCTCACGCCGAAGCTACCACCTAACAGGCTTCTATCTCAGAATCAGAACCAGAATCCACGATGGTACAATGAACAAGACCCATGACAACCCTGCTACTTGTACTTCTACTACGCATTATGTCCATTGAATGCACAGCTGCATGAATATAAATTCCTGCTCCTAGAGCATCAAGGATCCTGTTGTACTCTGTATCGTCACAGTTCAAGAACCCCGACATCATCTCCTTCCGCTGTAGCTTTACATTCTCAGACTTGGCTTCATATACCTTGGTTCCCAACCAATACATCTGGCCCAAGACTGAGGCATGCATCCCAGCCTTTGGATAATCCATCATCTCTGCCATATCATAGTGAATGCTAGGTTCCTGGCATTGATATTGAATATTTGACTTACAGAAGAAGTGTATGACTTTATGTCCCCAGGAAAGCGAGTAGAGATAAGGATGAGAAAACAAGGTTGGTTCCAGGTTGCCGTTGTTGTCGAGAGAGCTATGGGAAAAGCCCTTCACTTCAAAGAGGCTATTGTCGTGTTAGGTGGTAGCTTCGGCGTGAGATATTCCGACAGATAGGACCTTGTTCGTGATTATATCAGAGAACTCGTTAAGAAGACACGAGTAATGTAGGCTAGATATAATATTCACTTTGGTGTAGATAGTCGAAGTATTGGTAACGATATGAAAGTGTAGACAACTTATTATATTGATAAGATCTCTTCTCCGTGCTTGTTGTGTCTAATAGGAGCGAAGATGCTTCGATATTATATTCCGCGTCTGAGCAATCGCGGTATACATGCTAACTCTATGCTAACTAAGTATCTTGCCCGCAACTCTGTGAACTCCACCTGAGTGCGAACACTCGTAGACCCTGAAAACTCCCTACCACATCTTTATGCTCCCATGGTCAACTTATTGGTCTGCGCGTCCGTTATCCCTGATGGTGTGGAGACCACGGCAGGTGTCAGCTCATCCGTTTATCCGTTGACAACAATGGTTACGAATTATCCTGCGACCTTTCTCACCGAAGGTAGTCTAACTCGCTGGACCAAAGATGGCCATTCTTGGTTGGTTGGTTCCGTCGAGAATTCGACACGCGACTGCATGTCGTATTCTGGTCTTCCGGCGTTGCACGACTTGTCCTCGGGATCGTACCTATAGGCTTCTTCCCTCGGACTCCATCTTTTACCAACTTGTCCTCTGTGGATGCACCCGATCCACTTACTGGGCATAGTTACCTCCTTCTTACTCTACACGACTTAGTAGGTACGAGGGGACTAACTTTCGTGCGAAACGTCCCGTTACCTTCGACCCACTTTCCCGACTGTTTGCCTTCGAGTGTCTGTAACTTTATGCGCCGTTTTCCGATTCACCTGCCTCCACTTGCATAAGGTGCCCGGAGCTCTCCCCTCATATATCCTGCGAACAGGATCCGGTCGGACGGACGGCCGCGATGTATACGGTGTTATAAGATGTGTTCTGTTGATAGTGGCCTTTGGTGTTGGGACGCAACTACCCAGGCAGGCTGTGATGACACGCCGTCCCAACGCTGGGGCTGGAGGGGGGTGTTATCTTTTTCCTTCGAAGTTGGTGTGCATCAAGGTAGGGTAACTCTGCCCTGTAAATCCTTACGGGGAGTCCGTGCGCCTAACACAAGCCCCCCTCTTCGAAGTGTTCGTCCCGCATACTCTATGTCTATTATACAATTCGATCTTCCATTTCGAGCTTCACATAGTACGGGTAAAAACCACCAGTGTTTACTTGTCCACCGATGGAAAACCTGTCTTATGTTACTCGACCTCCCTCAGGCCCGGCATCTCCAGGTTCTCCCTATCAAACCTTTCCACCTCTTCCTGCGCGTTCCTCATACCTTCCGGTGGCTCCCAAGTGTTCGCGTCCTCCGCGCAGCCTTTCCATTTTACAAAATACCGAAGCTCTTTGATCAGTTTATTCCTCCCTCGAACCTTTCGCGTGTAGGAAATGATCTCACTCTTGACGATCCTGGCTATCTCCCACTCTAAGTCTCCCGCGATCTCTTCGGGGTCTCGTGGAGGTTGTTCGCGATTTGGTCGGTTCGAGGCTCGGTAGGGTTCCCACAGCGAAACATTAAAAACCGGATGAATTTTCCACCGCGGTGATATTTCTAACTGGTATGCCCTGCTTCCCTTCTTCTCTAATACTTTGAAAGGGCGATACTGTTTCGGACCCAGCTTCTTGGATGGTCGTTTGGTATGTATGTTCTTCGCATTCAACATTACCAAGTCGCCGACCTCGATGCTCGGTTGTTCCATCGCTTTTGGGTTAAAATATTTTTTCATCGATTCCCGAGTATTTTCTAGGGTTTGTTTCGCCTGTCGATGTATGTCCCGCATCCAGTGAGCCTACAATGCCGCCTCGGGGTTATGAGCTTCTCCTTCTTTCATCCTCTCCGTTTGCGGGTGAAAGCCGTAGTTGGCGAAGAATAGGGTCATTTTGTGTGCGTTAGTTGCCGAGTTATTGTAGGCATGTTCGGCTAACTGCAAGAGTTGGTACCAGGCGTCCTGATCGTAATTGACAAAAGTTTGTAAATAACCTTCCAGCACTTGGTTGGTTCTTTCCGTTTGTCCATCAGTCTGAGGGTGGTATGCCATTGACATGCGCCGTTTAACTCCTATCATCTTGCACAATGATTCCCAGAATTCGCTGGAAAACTTCGCGTCCATATCCGATATAATTTCGGTTGGTAACCCGTGAAGTTTCCAAACTTCCCGAAGGAAAGTGTGCGCAACGTCTTTTGCGGTCGCATTTTCATGAAGGCCGATAAAGTGAGCCATCTTGGTGAACTGGTCCACTACTATCATGATCTGCGTATTGCCCTGCGATTCCGGTAGTTGAGTGATGAAGTCCGTCAATATGGAAGACCAGGCAGCATAGGGTACTTCTAAAGGTTGAAGTAACCCGTACTTAGCATGCCGTGGGGACTTGCTGTGTTGATATTCATCGCAGGATCGTACATAGTCTATGATCCAATCTGCGAGTCCTTTCCAGTAAAAGTCCCTTGTTACTATTTCAATCGTTGTTTCCTGTCCGAAGTGCCCCGCTACTAATGAGTTGTGACAGCCTTGAGCTATCTCGGTTTGAAGGGCTTCGTTCTCGGGGATGTACAAACGATTTTTGTAATATAGTAACTCGTCCTTTTCTATCCATTCGTCTGGTATGTTTTTTCTGCCTTCTCTTAACATAACCAGTTCATGGCCTCGGTTCTGCCACTTCTCATCCTCCTTTCCAGCCATCCTCATCTTGTCCAGGAATGTATCGTTTATTGTTCGCGTCACGGCTGCATTGACGTGAGTGCTTGATAACATTTCTCTTTCTTTCATTAACCGAGGGTGATATCCGATATCAGCTGCGCTAAAGAATTCGTTTTCGCTTGTGTCTGCGTGAAGGAAACATATGTTGATTTCTTCTTCTTTAGCCGTGAAGGATCGCTTAGGGTTTAGATTGCTTGAGCCAAAACCCATTGTTCCTCGCTCGGTTGTTTCTAGGTCGTCTACCTCCATGGCGTCGGCATTGGCAACCTTTTCTATTATGAGTTGCGCTATTCGATCTCCTGTCTTGAATACGCAGTCTGCCTCGCCATGATTACGAAGTATGACCTTAACTTCTCCTGTGTAATCCGCATCTATTACACCACCGCCCACTGCTATTCCCATCTTGCTAGCCATACCACTTCTTGCGGCTAGCCTTCCTTAGGTTCCTTCCGGCAATCCTATCGCAATACCCGTTTCCACCATTGTCTGTCCTTTTGCTGGTACCAGGCCGTCTGTTAGGGCGTAGAGGTCATGACTGGCCGCAAACCGTGATCCTTTCGTCGGGATTATAGCCTTGTCCGAGAGCTTCATGATTCTGAGATTTACAGATTCGCGTGTTTCTGGGATGAGGGCTGTTTCCGCGCTTCGTTTCTGATGAATTACGGAAATTTGGAAAATGTTCAGATTTCAGAATTGACTGTTGACTGTGACGAGCTCCCTCCTCAGGACGGTACCCCGGCCGTCTACTTAACGCGTTGGGTTTCCCGCCTCGGCTTCCCGGACGGTAGACTATTTTGAAGTTATAGTTGGTCAACTCCTGTACCTATCGGATTTGTCGTTGGTTCCAGACCTTTTTGGTTAAGAAGGACTGCAGGTTTTGGTGGTCGGTGTATACGGTCACGGGTTCTTCTTCACCCCAGAGGTATCTTTTCCAATCTTTGAACGCTTCTATTATTGCAAGTAATTCCTTGTCATGTATCTCGTAGTTGCTTTCAGCGCTGTTTAATTTTCCAGAATGGAAAGCTACCGGGTGACGCCGTCTGCCCCGGTACTCAGATAGTACGCAACCAAGCGCAAAGTCGCTTGCGGCTGTTTCCACCACCGTTCTTCTTCCTGGGTAAAAATGAGATAAAATTGGGGCCGTTGTAAACCTCTTTTTCAACTCCTCAAACGCCTCTTCCTGTTCTCTTTCCCAGGGAAAATCCTTTGGGTTTCCCTTCAACGTCTCGGTTATTGGCTTGCATACTTTTGAGAAATCTTTGATGAATCGTTGGTAAAAGTTTGCGAATTCAGTGAAAATTTGTACTTCTTTAACCGATCTTGGGTGTGCCCGGTGTTGAATGCTTTACACTTTTCTATCGCTTATGGTGACTCCACTTGTCTTGACAATGTATCCTAAGAATTCGACCTCATCTTGGTGGAACACCGACCTTTTCAAGGAGACTGCCAAGTCGTGCTGTTCGAGTTGGTCAAGGACTTTTTGGACTAGTTTGATATGGTCGTCCATATTTTCAGAGTATATTAGGATATCGTCTAGGTAGACGACTACTCCGTGGTCCAAGAATTCCCTTAGGATTTTGTTCATCATTGTCTGAAACGTTGCGGGAGCGTTAACGAGCCCGAACGGCATCACCTTATATTCGTACTGTCCGTATCGTGTACGGAAGGCTGTTTTGTGTTCGTCGCCACTTCTCATTCGAATAAGATGATATTCATCTTTTAGGTTGAGCTTCGTAAACACCTTTGCTCCAGCGACGCGGTCTCGGAGTTCATCCATCAGCGGTAGGGGGTACTTATTGAGGATTGTCAACTTGTTGAGGTTCCTGTAGTCTACGCATAGTCGTAGACTTCCATCTGGTTTCGGCACGAAGAGGATCGGAGCGCCGTAAGGGGATTCACTATCAGCGATCTTGCCCTCTGCCATCATTTTCTTGCGGTAGTTATCCAGTTCGTTCAACTGGTGTGCCGACATTGGGTAAATCGGACCCCATGGGGGTTCGGCCCTTTCTTTAAGGTTGATGGCGTGGTCGAAGGTTATTCGAGGCGCCAACATCTTAGCTTTTTTCTCTTCAAAAAGCTCCTTATACTGCCAATATGGTTTTGGCAGCGTCTCCAACTTTACTCCACCTTCTTCCTCTCGTTCTATTCTTCCTACGTACTGTGCCTCCTCATCGTAAGCCACAGTTTCATCCCATTCAAACATATCCGCCACCGCCTCATCTTCTATATGAGCGTGGCACTTTGCTTCTTCAAAGGCCCATTTACGTGGGTCCGCGATATTTTTAAGTGGGTGCTCATCATGCTACCACCCAAAGGGTATGATTAAGTGATACCTTCCTGCATTCGCAATTTCGCAGGATATCATACTGCGGTGTCCGTTGGCACCGATTTCCAATAGAATAGGATGGGTATAGAATTTTCCACCAGTTGGCGCAGTCTCGCCATCGAAGGTTGTAATTTTTAACGGTGAGTCCCTAGCTTCGGTCGGGATTTCTACCCGTCATGCGGTCTCTTAGTTCATGAGAAAGATGTTTGAACCAGAGTCTAAGAGGACATTTATCGTGTGTTTTCGTTTTTTAATTTCAATAAAGGCCTTCCCCTCAAGGCAGGCATAATGCTTTGGTTTGTTAATGCCTCTTGAGCTTTCGCTCGGGTCTTGATGAAATCCTTTCATCGTCGCGGTTACAAATAGCTTGGGGGTTTGTTACTGCGCCTGCGCAGTTTCGGCTCTTAAAGCCTTCTCAGACAAACTTTTACAATAAGCGTCTAATATTTTGATATCGGGCAGCCCACTACTAGCGGTCTTTACCTCCTGCCGAGCAGTTCCCACATCACAGGAGTGGTGGTTCACTAGAGTACCTCTCGAGTTCGCGACTAGGATGCGCGGTCCTTTATCGTCGACTTAGCCCTCATATGAGACTGTCCCCTTCGACGAGTCCACCGTACCTTCGCCTTCGAGTTTGGTCTAACTCCCGAGACCCCCTCGAACACCATTCGTCGGGCATAAACCTTGTGCCCAATAGAGGCGCCCCCAGCTTCTATTTGCCCAGCTGTTTTACCCGGAGAGAAAGTCAGGTTGCCCTGGATTTCGACCCTCCTTCTCGTGTCATGCAACTCAAGTTCAGTTCAGGCGAATGGTAATCCTCTTTTTCCCTTTTAGTCACGTCGACCGCTTTCTTCACTTGTAATTTTTTATGGCTCCCGTGGTGAGCACGGACTACCCATTTTTAGACGTAAAATGGGAACCGCTATCCTTTGGGATTTTAGCCTTCCGGTGGGATATCGTCACCGACTACGCCGCAGGTCTTTCGATTCGAGGAGGCAACCTCACTACCCGAACACCGTTGTTGTCGGTACCCGGATGAAATTTTTATAAAATGTCGTCCTCTTCAAAGGCCCACACTGGGGGCCTTTGCACCGCTCGCTTCGAGCTTTCTCCCTGGCCATCAACAGCCACAGTGGCTACCTGGGGACGTCGTTTCGGTGCGAATGCGGACTGTCGTTTGGGCTTTGATTGCCCTCGATATATAGCCGACACCTGTATCAGCTTTCGACAGTATTTCCAGGTGTGGTTTCTCATTCCGCACCGTGTGCATTCGTTGTCAGATTGTCGGTTATCGAGAACTTTTTGATGGACGCCCTGGTGGGCTTCTGCCCACACCTTGTGTTTGACCTCCCCCACCGGTGCCACCCACCCTTCCTTTTTCGCCTTTCTCTCCCCAGCCCTTTTCTTCTCGTAGTCCGTCTTATCCTTAGCCGTGTACTACCTCTTTACACGCTTTGCGGTGAACGTTGGCTTCGCATCCTTGAAGTTTCTTTTCTCGCCTCGTGTCAGCCCGGAGGGACCGCCCCCTCGAAGATCCTTCTGTTCTTTGAAATCTTCTTCTGCTTGGGTTACGGTCCTGACTGCTTCCAACCCTTCCCCATCGTCGACATATTCTCTGTGTGAGAGTCGTCGTAATGCTTTGACAGGGAGTTCGTCTTCAATCATTTTCCTCTAGGCTATCCCTGTTACTCTTGCATGGATAATTAAAGTTTCCATTTCCATCAAGAATTTTGCGATATCACCGCGATATTTGACTGATCCCATTTCGCGTAGGGATTTTTCCGCCCCACGGGTGGGTCTGAAGCGTCGCAGGGCTTGTTCTGCAAAGACGTGCCAGAACTCGTATCTTTCTTGTCTCGTATAAGCTATTTCTCTGGTCATTTGTCATCGGTAGGTTAACGCAAACGGTGCGACTTCTTTCCTGTCCATTCGGCTTATGGCATATCGGATTCGTTGTGCCTCATCCTCCCACTACCAACTGTTTCGACCAAAATAATCTGTCCATGTCATTAGCCACATGCGGATATCTTGATGTTTCTCGTTCCGGAACATGGCAGGGGGTTCCGCTGGGACTCTCGTTCCTTGTCCCAAGGCGTTGGCCATGACTCGAGAGAACAGGTTGAACTGTTCATCATTCTCCGCATCGTAGTCGTTTTCTTCTGGCTGGGGTGAGGGTCTCTCGTCCCGTCTTCCTTTCCTACTCTCATCTGGCTTTCTTCCAGATCCTTCTCCCTCATCATCGGGGTCTCCTCCCGCTCCTCCGCCTAGAGCTCCTGTTGCTCCGTGCCGCGGTGGTGGTGGTGGTCTTCCACCACCTGCCCCTGAAACTTCTGGTGTCGGATCTGACACCTTCCCCTTTCCCTTGACCTGCCCCATCAACTGTTCCACCAGAGGTTTAGGCACCGCGATCTCGCCATCTTGAGCTTCTCGAGACTCCTGATGGTGTGGTAGCTTATCTCTCACAAGATTAATACTTATCTCGTGATTTGCCAGTTCCCGTTTGTGTTCCTCGTTTATCCGAACGATCTCCTGGTTCAGGAGTAGGTCCCGATGCATGGTCTGTTCGCCAGTTCCTTGCACGGCTTCGTGGAGATGGGAGGTAACAGCCTCGTGTCTGGCCTGTCTCTCATCTGTCTCCCCTAGTCGTTCCTCGAGCTGGGTAGCGAAGCTCTCTTGAACCTTCTCAGATTCCAAGTCCAAAAGCTGTACTTGTTCGTCTATTGGGGCAAGCTCTCGACCGACTATCTGGACCCCGGATTTCAACTGTATTTTGACTTTTACCAGCTCTTGGGCCATAAACAGTATGTCAGTCGGTAGGGAATTGAATGCAAGATGTTGCCTATCTTGGCTAACCGTAAGCTTTGGGTCGAATGGGCCTAGGATTTGTTCTAGTTTCCGAATTTGAATGGTAATGAGGGATTTGGTTGTGGGTTCCGGTGTTCGGCGACCACTTCTCCGTGGTGGCCCATATTTGGCTAGAATGCCTAGTCCGACAGGGGATCGCGGCTTTCGCTCGGCTGAGTGTGACCGGGCTACGTGGGTGACCGTTGTCTCCACATTTGGAGCTGCGGCGGAGGTGAGCTCATCACCCCCTTCATTTCTATCCTCTCCTTCTTGCCATTCAATGACTTCCGGAGCTTTGGGGTCAGAGGCCATCTTTTTTGGACTTCTTAATGGGAAACTTATCTTTTGTGTCCTCCCAACACTATCGGTATCTCAAAACACTGACTTGAGTGTTGGTCGCTTTCTGGGTACTGGGTGTACCAAACGGAGTTCGATTTCTTGGAGGGGGTATGGTAGATGAAGTCTTTGCCGTACTGGTATTGGTATAGTGCGGCTATGTCTTCAACGGTAATGGTATTTTCTGGCTTGATCCACCAGAAATAAGATTCATTGTAGGGCTCTTGAGTCCCTAATTCGGGTATCGGGGTGAGGACTTCTTCTATTGAGGTAGTCCTCGTGGGTCTTGGTTCGAAAGGTTTTTTGGGTTTGGGAGTCTGAGTGTCTATGCCAAACATTCGTCTCAGTAACGATGAGAAGTATCAATATACTGTTAGGTGGTAGCTGCGGCGTGAGATTTTCCGACAGCTAGGACCTTGTTCGTGATTATATCAGAGAACTCGTTAAGAAGACACGAGTAATGTAGGCTAGATATAATATTCACTTTGGTGTAGATAGTCGAAGTATTGGTAACGATATGAAAGTGTAGATAACTTATTATATTGATAAAATCTCTTCTTCGTGCTTGTTGTGTCTAATAGCAGTGAAGATACTTCGAGATTTATATTCCGCGTCTGAGCAATCGCGGTATACATGCTAACTCTATGCTAACTAAGTATCTTGCCCGCAACTCTGCGAACTCCACCTGAGTGCGAACACTCGTAGACCCTGAAAACTCACTACCAGATCTTTATGCTCCCATGGTCAACTTATCGGTCTGCACGTCCGTTAACCCTGATGGTGTGGAGACCACGGCAGGTGTCAGCTTATCCGTTTATCCGTTGACAACAATGGTTATGAATTATCCTACGCCCGTGCTCACCGAAGGTAGTCTAACTCGCTGGACCGACGATGGCCATTCTTGGTTGGTTGGTTCCGTCGAGAATTCGACACGCGACTGCATGTCGTATTCTGGTCTTCCGGCATTAGACGACTTGTCCTCGGGATCGTACCTATAGGCTTTTTCCCTCGGACTGCATCTTTTACCAACTTGTCCTCTGTGGATGCACCCGATCCACTTACTGGGCATAGTGACCTCCTTCGTACTCTACACGACTCCGTAGGTACGAGGGGACTAACTTTCGTGTGAAGCGTCCTGTTACATTCGACCCACTCTCCCGACTGTTTGCCTTCGAGTGTCTGTAACCTTATGCGCCGTTGTCCGATTCACCTGCTTCCACTTGCATAAGGTGCCCCGAGGTCTCCCCACATATATCCTGCAAACAAGATCCGGTCGGACGGACGGCCGCGACGTATACGGTGTCATAAGATGTGTTCTGTTGATAGTGGTCTTTGGTGTTGGGACGCAACTACCCAGGCTGCCGGTGATGACACGCCGTCCCAACGCCGGGGCTGGAGGGGGGTGTTATCTTTTTCCTTCGAAGTTGGTGTGCGTCAAGGTAGGGTAACTCTGTCCTGTAAATCCTTACGGGGAGTCTGTGCGCCTAACAGGTCGACTGGAGCTTTGGCCGTTGCGCCAAGCAGAGGAAGTGGAACCATACTCGGGTCGGTATTACCCAGTGCAGTCAATGCAATCACAATATCTTTCCTGATCGTGCTTATGATACTAATGAAGGATCGATAAGTAGAGATATAGAAAGATCCTGCTTTTATACCAAGACCAAATGGTTTTGAAGCAGGGGAAAACTATAATATCATTTTATCAAGACCAGCTACTAGTACTTATACATTAAGTCAACTCGAGCAATGCTTGATAGAATATAATTAAAGAGCGTATAAATTATGGAAATTGAGAAGTCAAAATGAAGTTATTGTTAACTGTCTAAGTCTGGAACTAAGCCCCACATTATTTTGCCTTTTACCACACGCCTGCCTGAGTCACACTGTTGAAATATTTCTAAGCTTAAGACCCGCATCTTAATCTCATACTCTAACTCAAGCGCCTGTATGATAGCGCGGGATTCCCTCATTCTATGTTCCAACATTCCTGCAATCCGTCTATCTCATACCAATAAGACTGCCTTCCGCCCACCATTTGCCCACTTGAATCCACACATCTCCAATTGGTACCGTTGTCCTATCCGTGGTGACCGGCCATTGGCCCAAGGTTAGTATATCGCTCACTATCAGCTTTCATAGTTCTAGTTGGCTGCATACTTACTGCAGGTGGGATCCAGTAACTGCTTACAGAAAAAAAGTCCACCTTCATTCTGCCGAAGGAAATGGGAAAAAGGTCGATTATTTCATCAGGGCCAAATGTCCAGGTATAAAGCTCATCCATTGGAGCTTCCGCGATTAGGGTCATTGTCATCGCATTAGGTGTAAATAAAGGAAGGCGGCAAAGGTAGATGGCAGTAGTAACAAGATGGTTATGGTATGATATTCTTGTGAGTATCTAAGTGGAGGATAATTATATAGCATAATTACCAACCTATATATAAGAGTTATAATCAGGAGTCAGGTTTAATCACTCGGAAAGGCACTAAGTGCCTTTGTCACGGCATGGTATTCAAGTATTAGATCCTCACCTTGGATTTGCTTTCAATACTTGTGATAGCTTCGAGGGACCCCATACAGGCAGGTTTCATTCAGGATTTGGTTGCCATGAAGGAGCGAAGGCACTCTTTGAGAGTGTTCAATTGGAACTAGACAACTCGCGTAAAAGATCAAATTTGGTTATCTCAGATTATGATTGAACAGGGTATATCAACCCTACTGGATTTGGACAAATGCTATGCCCAAAGCACAGCAGCGAATACCAATTCATATAGCTGCTACCGAGCCTAATCCTTGAGTGCGGCTATCTTCAAAACATAATTCACATGCAACTATACACCACCATACAGACAAAATTCATACGCACAAAGATTTATACACACCATGGTTCCTACACATGCATATTTGTATCCTCCATTCATAGACTCAAAAGTTATTCGAGCAATGAAATGAATCATAGAATGGAAGCCAGCTTGGGTACTTAGCTTAGCTGGGCCAACTTATAACCTTGATTCATATGCCTAGTACCAGAGCTGTACTTTTATATAAATATTATTGAGGATCCAAGGGGATCTGTTACTATACAGGGATAGCTAGAACCATCTCAACTTAATGTCTTCCCAACCAGAATCCTCCACGATGGGCAGCCAACCAGGGCTCTCCACCTCGGGAGCAAGAAGCTGTACCTCTTTTTTACAGTTCCACGAAAGCCCTGCACGCGAATACTTTCCATCTTTATCCCAATTCTCGGTTGAATCCAGCCCAAATGGGAGCAAAGGCCCAGTAACACCAACCCCAAGACCTCTGAGTGGGGTCGCCCGCGTACCTCTTTCAAGTTCCACAATCGCCTTGTGCTCCGATTCGGTAGCACTGCTCCCTGGAAAGCAATATCACACCCGGAATCTGCTTCATCCGCTACCCGTGACTTTGTCAACAAGCGACACAGTTAAATTTGAGATATTTGGAAACCTTTATCTCTATACAGAGGAATATCATAAGAGTTGGATGGAGTGGTGGCCAGGCACACCAGGTTGTATAGCCTATACTGCGAAGTATGGTGGCAAGAAAAAGATAAGGTGGAACTCGGATCTTTAAGGCACAGAGGTGTGGCAATACTTGCAACAATGTGCCGACCATTTAGGCAGTGCTATTGGCACGCCGCGAGTAATGTGTATTATGTGCAGAAAGGTTCTAGCTCACGCAAGCGGCACGGGGACTAGCTTGATACATGACTATAACAGGTCCTCCACTTGTGTGAAAGCAAGAGAGATTACCAGATATGATGGGCGGGCTAGAAGGCTGCTTGGTATAGACGTTCTTATACTATTGCAAAAAGTGCCTAAAACTAGAAATAGGCCTCGGATTATCGATCTGGCCACACCAGCAGGATTCAATCAGCATGATTTCAAAGAATTCTTTCTAAAAGCGTTTTTAGCAACAAATCTCGCCTTTAATTACTCAAACAACCTTGCCTTTCGTCGTGTCTGCAAGTACATTGGTCGGGGAGTCGAGATCTCCAGCCTTGGGTATCTTGTATATAGATACGATAAATGTTGGTTCTTAACAACATTAACATGGCATTTGAAACGGCTGGGAAAGTCTACAGTGAATGATATTTGAACATGTCTACCTGCTGCAGGAAAGATTTCTCTTGCTGCGGATACATGGACTTCACCGAACAAACAGGCTTTTTTAGAAATTGTGGCTTATTGGATCTCAGATAGCTGGGAGATGGAGGAGGTGCTGATTGGGTTTGAGGAAATCAGGGGTTCTCATATGGGGGCTAATATGGCATGGATAATTAATAACGTTGTAGCCAGATACAGGATTCAGGATAGAATTCTGGGTTTCACCACTGCTAGTGCCAGCAATAACCGAACGCTCACCGAAGCCTTAAACAATGCTTGGAGTTTACAATCGGTTGAATAGTGTCAATTGGAAAATCATATTCCATGTATGGCCCAGGTTGTTCAGCTTATCTCCAGTGCATTTATGAGTTCGATCAAGGTGAAATCGCGGGATGGTCATATGCCGGCTGGCTTTAAGGTGGGCTATATCGAGAAGGTTATGAGATTGGATAATGGCTTTCACAAAACAGTGGAAAAGCTAATCTGTCTAAGATCTCATGCCCTAGCACCTATATTACGAATGCATACGCACAAATTTATAGGTACAAATTTATACGCACAAATTTATAGGTACAAATTTATACGCACAAATTTATAGGTACAAATTTATACGCACAAATTTATAAGCACAAATTAATACGCACAAATTTATAGGCACAAATTGATACGCACAAATTGATACGCACAAATTCATACGCACAAATTCATACTCACAAGGGTACATGTATAAATTCATATGCACACAGGTATATGCTCAAATTCATTGTTCTAAATTGAATGCGCACTAATGTGAAAGTAGAACCAAGTGTTTTCCTCATTGTTCCCACCTGAGATACCTTTAGTCAGAGATAATGCTAATGGTGGTTTATAGCATCAGAATATGAGGATTGCGGTTGGTGCTTCACCTCAACGGCGTCAACACTTCATCGAGACCCAGAATAACCGGGTTAAGATCACTACTACACTTCTTTATGATGTCAAAACATGGTGGAACTCAACCCTAAATATGTTGGAGAGATCTGTACGGCTACAGGAATTCACCAAGGACTGCTTACAAACCTATGCTGAGTTTACGCCTCTATGGTCAAGCTCGGAAGAGTGGAGGCAGATTGAATCCATCTTGGAGGTCCTTCAGCCGATATGATTTGAGACTTTGTGGATGTCAAAAACACATGGCGTCACCATTAATCGAGTGTTTCAAGTGTATCAAGATATCATTGATCATTTGGAAATGCAAATTTCCAAGATAGAACAGAAGCGGATGTAATGGAAGGTTGATATTCATGAGGGCCTAGTGAAAGCTGAATTGGAGGCAGCCTCTTACTGTGGTAAAACAGCAAGTCCAAGAGGTCTTCTGTTCTGCATTGGAACTTGCCTAAATCCCTATTGCAAACTCAACCTTTTTCGAGAATGGGATCTTAATGCCAGTGGGGAGACTGAGTATGAGAAGTCATCCAAAAAGGGGTTCATAGCGTATTATGATCTGTAATATGCACCAATAGATCATCAGGCACCTGATATGTCAATTCCACCAAGTGTTCATAACCGTCGATCCCAACACCTTTACACTTCGAGACACAGAGCAGTTATCCTGACTGAGGCGCTAGCGTACCTTGAAACCAATCCTGAGATTGAGCCACACAAGCCAGACGCTGCGCTTACGGATCCCACACATGAAGCCTGCCCACCTGGGATTTTTTACAAGGCAAATACACTGGAGTGGTGGAAGGTTAATGTGGGAAGATTTCCCAATTTAGCTCGGATGGCTAGGGATATTCTCGCTGTTGAAGGAGGTAGTGTTGAAGTAGAGCGGGTATTTAGCATAGCACAAGATGTGATTCCCTATCAGCGCTCACCACTCAAAAGCAGTACAATTCGATCTTCAATGCTAGTGAAATCCTACAAGAACGAAGAATTACGAAGAGAGCTAGCAGGTCACCATAGTGAACGGAAGGCAGAAAAACTCGAAGAAATGGCTGCTGTGGAGGATTATCGTTATTGGGCTGATAGGAAGGAAGAAAGTATTGAGAACGATAATGACGGAATCTCTGATGATGACGAATCACACAAGAAGGACACCGAATAGTCTTTCGTTGATCCGGATAGCAGGAGAGCATTTGGAATAGAGCCAATGGCTACACTACCTGAGCGTGGACTGGTTGAATGTCAATATGCAGGGCCTGGACGACCTCGAAACCAAGGTGTAGCTTAATTGAAAGCCTCCGAGCAATCAGATCCTGAAGCAAGAATCTTGAATAGTACAGTCAACATGTAGGTTGCATCTGACACTGATGAGGAGGAAGGATCACAAGAGGGGGAGGCGGAGATTCACAGTGAAGGAGTGAGCGATCTTGAAAGTATCGACCAACAGTGTGACGAAGGTTCCAGCTGCATAGCTGGCTCAAGGGGCCGCCTGGAAGAGGATTGTTCAGAGGAGTAGGCTTTAGGCGAAACCACTGATTCACTACCGGCTATATGTGTAACCCGCGGAAGAGACCAGACAGGAACTAATACCACGATTCGAGTTCTACCATGGAAGCATGCTGGAACTTGGGGGAAAGAAAAGAAAAGATCCCTTTTCCACGAAGTTAATTTTGGGTAAAATGATTATAAACTCATAGAATTTGACTGAGTAATTGAGAAGGAATTTTTACAATCCCCTAAGTTATCCTAGTGGCCAAGAAATGCGGAGAAGGTGTCAAGTCAACCATGTATACCATCATGAATGACGAGCCGCCATGGATTGATTGGAAAATGCCTTATATAATCGGGGGAGTGCATGTGGGATCGGGCGGACAAGGTCCATTTTCTGACCCTCGTCCGCCGGATCACTCGTGCACACCGCCAAGTAAATGTAAGAGTGAGTAGAGGGATTCTATGTTTTCAGAGGCGGAAATTCAAGAAGTCTGAATACATTGTCCATTTATTCGAGTTCTTACGATAAGCAACAGGAATAGGAGCATCGTCATGAAAATCATAGGCACAGAAAAATCATACGCGCAGAAATCATACGCTCAGAAAAAATCATTCCCCCAGAAAGATCATACACATACAAATCATACACACACAAAATCATATGCTCAGAAAGATCATAGGCCCAAAATAATACACTGGTAATGGTGTCATAGATAATACGCACTAGTGCAAAGGCTAGTTGCATTGGCTCTAGTTAGTCGAGTTTGTCAGGTTATAGAGTGATTGGTCTTCCCCTATATTCTTTCTGTTCCTCCTTCTCTCCCATAGCCACAGAAGCCATTCGCCGCGCCGCCCTCTGAATCTATATCCCGAGCTGTGCGCTCTTGAACCCAAGTCCTCCTTGCCTGAGTTCCTCCCCACCCGAGTCTCTCCTTACCCACCATCCACTCAAGCTCATTTGAATACCTTTATCGTCGGTCTATACCAACCGCACTTCATTCTATCCTGCTTTGAGTGGGAGGGAAGCTTGCTTTGAGCGAGTTTGTGTGGCTGCAGAAGACTATGAGAGAGCTATCAAAAAGGAGGAAGAGGGGTGCGGAGAAGCGAAAGCGGCAGCGCGAACAAAGAAAAGCTGCAAATCACCTCCACAAGTCTGAACATGGAAGTGAAGATATTGCAAATTCTACCATAGATGCCAACGGTGTGTTCTTCACTGCTATTTAACTGATCTCTCTGCATGGGCTTGAAATTAGCAATTGTTGTATTCAGCTTTCAACTCGGTCGCATAGCTATATTCAGGGCATATACTAATCTCCTTGTCGCTTGTATTAGATTCGGGGGAACCATGTCTACTGCTGGATATGAATAAGGTTTATTCAATGAAAAGGAATATTTCCCACATGTTGAAAACCCCTGATCATCCACGCGTCAGATAGCACCAATGTGGCGATTTTGACATTCTGGACTCAATCCTTTCGCAACCTAAACAGCAGCCGGATAGCAACTTGAAGAAGCATTCGAGGAGGAAAATGAACCCCAATTACACCGGATCACTGGTTACATTGTTATAATAATAGACAAGTAAGTAATTCATCCTTTGGGCTAAGCCTACCCTTATATACTAAACTATCTTTAGGCAAGGAGTCCCATGTGTAATCCAAGCTGGGAATAGCAAGGCATGTTGGCTATTACCGCAAGTTGAACCGGCAGTATACAAATAGCTTGCTTGACAGAACATAGCGGCAGATCATACCCGACATGGTGCAAGCTGTAGGTGGAAGCGCTATAGGCCAAGTGAGATGAAAGGCACTCAAACCACTCATAACGCTGTGAGTGATAGTAAAAAGGATGCTACAACCCTGAGTTCTCCTGCAGGAAACGGGAGCAGTGAACATAACCTGGATGGTACTTTGAGAACAAAAGCCTGTGTTGGGTATCGTGCCTTCGTTCCACAAATGCGATCACCAACACAGAATATTGAACTTGGACCCGGGCCAGCCCAGTCATATAACACCAAATCAGCAATTCACACTGTACAACAATTGACTCAAACCATTGAGGCCCTATTTCAGACATTCCTCCCTGAGGAACATTCCAAATACACAGCAGTCTATGAGACCATTTACGATGGGAAAGCTGACAATGTTCACGAGGCATTTTGAATATGAACCTCCCGCTCACTTGTTATTAACGCGAATACCAATAACCATAAGGATCTGGAGGACGTATGCCATGGGCGGTGTGCGATAGCCGAATTGGGAGACTTTGAGGGCAGAGATGCCTGCTTTCCTGGGCTTGGAGTCAAGATTGCTTGTACCCCTGGTATGTAAAGACTCCTGCCCATCTTATTCAATTCCAATAAGTGACTAAGATATATTCTCTAGGTTCCATTATTTTCATGCGTTCCTATGCTGTGGAACATAATTTTGGCTCTTTTGTGGGAAATGGGTGTAGTGTTGTCCACTTTACACATCAAGAAGTGCACGATGCATATGTGGAGAAGACGGGAAGGCATTGTGGGAGTTCAATAAGATGCCTCAATGGTGGCAGAAGTTGCGCATGCATCTGAATGTATAATAATGTTCCTAATCATTGACTTTTTCTATTTAGTATGGGTATATACTTTTGAGTTTGGCCTGTCCTCGTTTGCAATGCTGTGCCTCTAAAATCATACATCCAAACTATACGCCCAAAGCCATACGCCCAAAACCATATGCCCAAAACCATATGCCTAAAACCATGCGCCTAAAGCCATATGCCCAAAGCCATACCGGCCTATACGCAAAAGCCATACGCCCAAAGCCAAACCATACGCCTAAAGCTAAACCATACGCCTAAAGCTATCCACCCAAACTATCCGCCCAAAGCCACACCATACACCCAAAACCATACCCCCAAACCCATACGCTCAAAACCATACGTCAAAGAGATTCACCTAAAACTATAGCTTTTTATACACCATAGTGAGCGCTTAGTTTAACCCACTATCTGCAAGTATAGGGTAAGTGATTGCCTAAACCTCAGACCAGATTTAAATAGTAGCTAGTATTTGGGTGGATAGCTTGCAAGGCATGTGAGACGTGACGCCTAAACCAATAGTCGTAGAATGAAAAGCCCAAAGCTGAATGCCCAAAGGCATAAGCCTAAAGCCATACAACCTGAATGAAATCACGACATGATAAGCTGGAGACCATATCCTCAGGGAGATAGGAATCGTGCATGCATAACTATACAACTATACGCTTAGAGTTATGTACACACTGGAATCATATACTTAGAAGTACTTAGAAATATACCTAGATAATACGCTTAGAATCCTATACTGAGAGCAATTTCCAAACACTATTTATCTGAAACTAGAAGCCCCAATCATAATGATAATGTGAGCACTATATTCGAATCCTATCTTTTGAGATAGTTGGCGGATTGCTATATGGAATATCCTAATTGTGGAGTCATCATACTAGACATAAAAAATAATTAGGAGGTGTTTGGCCAGCCAATTCTGATCTCAAATTGTGATTTCAGATCTGAATTGAGAGGCCAAATGTTACGGGTAGCTAACACGGTAGGATTCCGAGCTAACTAGGCCAAGGATATTTGAGACAACGGATAATAGTCAGGAAGGCTCGTAGGTAATAATTTGGTAAAAGTAAAGTAATTAAGTGTAGTCAAATATCAAAGAGTTAGAATATAACTCGATAACTTGTTATATTGTTAAGGTCTCTTCTCCGTTGCTTGATGATTCTTCAACCACCGAGAGAGAGAGCTCTATTTATACTAATGTTCATGCTACTTCAACTTCTCTGGTTAAGAAGTATCTTCTTAACAATTCAGTTCGTCAGAACAAAGTGCGAACACCGTGGTACCCTGAAAGCTTGCCCAGTTCAACTTAGAAAATCTCCTGAACTGCTATTTCATCTGAAGGTGTCCCCACTCCACCAGTAGACAGTCTTCAATCTCTTCGTCATGATAGACTATAAAAGAATATGTGGCCCAAATGCCTACATAGCAATAGTAGTATGGAATATGGAGTGATCAGTTCCGATATCCAGCTATCAAAGCATTATGCAGCTAATCGCATATGCAACTAGAAGATGAGAGAAGTAGTAATCTCTAGACATCGTTCCAATCAGTTAAACATATCTTGAAACGTGCTCTCATTCAGTATTCCGAGTCGTCTTCCAGATGCCTCTGTGAAGCTCCTAACTCCGGGAACATGGGTTCGGGTATATGGTTATTCTTTGAAACCATCTACCTCGCTCTTTATTAGGTAAGCTATTCCTGCTAGGGTAATACCAAACACCCCTTAGATTTCAACCTGCTATTTGTTCAGTCACAAAATATTACATGTAGGAATAAGTAGGGCCCCGCAGAGGGGCAAGAGTGGGGGATGAGAAGACAGGGGCCATCTAGGCACTCAGTGGGGAAAGTAAAATACCCGCCTCGCCCCATAGCCTAGCCAGGGCCCCGTGTCCTACGTGGCAGGGAGGAATGGCAAAGAGTTGACCCTGGGCCGGAGTCCCGGTGGGGTCACAAAGTGAAAACGTGCCCCGCCCCGCCCCGTAACGAACACTAATACAAAAGGCTAAAAGGGATCACTGGACGGATTTCCTCATCACCCTAGAAGCCCAAGGCATTTGGGCTGCCAAACGCCTTTTGGCAGGTCGCCAACCAGACCGCTTTCCATCCTTCCCAGATGCTATGACACCAACTGAGATAAATAATGCCTTGCTTTCCCACTGCTTCTTCAACCAACACTCCACCCCCACTCATAGCATCCTACGCCCTTTTAAGGACGTCTTCCCACTCTCTCTACAGGAAATATCCACTGCACTCTCCAAATCTTCCAACATCTCGGCCCCCGAACCCAATCTAATCCCATACGGGATATAGAAAACTGTCAACAAAACTAACCCATCCATTCTGTTATCACTCCTTGGCCCCCTACTCTTGTATGGGTTTTACCCCCACTTATTAAACAAGGCCAATAGTATAGTCTTATCAAAGCCAGGGAAACCGGATTACGCAGCCCCCTCCTCCTTTTGAGTCATAGTTTTTCTCCAAACTGTTTCAAAGATTCTGGAAAGGATTGTGGCGTCTCGACTATCCCCTCTCGCATGTTTGACTAGACTACTAAATCACAATCAATGTGGCTCTATCCCAGGCCTCTGCAAGTTTAATCCATGCGCAGCACTCACACACGAGATTCACATCCACCAACACCTGCACCTGAAGTCCTTGACTCTTTTTCTGGATATCAATGGAGGCTTTGATAATATTTCTTCCACTGTACTAACATCACTGTTGCGCCGCAAAGGCATTCCACATTATTTCGTTTCTTGGGTTCGTTTCTTTTTGGCAGATCGCCAGTACTGCTTGATTTTTCAAGGCTCTCCTAATATTTTTCTTCCCATTCAAGTTGGAACCCCACAGGGGTCCCCTGTTTCTCCTTTGTTGTTTGTCATTCATGTTTCACTACTTCACATACCCATTCCTCGGGGGATTATGTTTTCTTATATTGATGATTTTACTATGACTGTTGGTTCATTATCTTACCAGAGAAACTGTCAGATGTTTCAATATTTATATTCTGTACTGAAGAGGAGAGGAGCCAGGATTGGCATTTCCTTTTCAATCCTCAAAACTAAGCTCTGTTATTGGCGTACCCCAAGAGAGAGAGCCTCTCCCTCACGCTTACCGGTCTCGCCTAACGGGACCCTTTTGCACCCTACATCCAGTGTTCGATGGCTAGGGTACTGGTTCACGCCCTCCATGGAAATGTCAACCCACTTTCAAAAATGACTGGCCCTTGCACAAGAGGCCTTTTCTATTGTTAAACAACTCTCCCCCCCAGAAATGGGTCTTGCACCAGACATTAACAGAAGACTTGCAACTGGGCTAATCCTCCCCATCCTCACATACGGTGCAGATCTCTTTACCCCCAATGCCTGCTCTCTTGGGAAGATGACCATCTTCTGGAATAGGGTCCTAAGATGGACCACCAACTGCTTCTACTCTACGCCCATGAGCATTCTCCCCTGTAAAGCCTGCCTCCCTTTACTTGACTCCCTCCTCCCACACAAAAGAAAGATGGCAGCCTTTAGAATGACATACTCGTTCCCCCTAATCAACCCAGCAGCAGCCAGAATGCCCGCTACCTTCCCAGGACACAGCTAAAAGACAGCTACAGATTCCCTCTGACCTATACTGGTCAGGCTAAAACAGAACTATATTCCGCTACGTTGGGATCAACATGAACCTGTCCCTTCGGTAAGGTCTTACCTATCTATCGACTAGATGTGCTACCTCCACCGCCCTGTGGTAGCGATAGCCAGATTCCTTCCTCTTCTATACCCTCACTTGCTTCCCATTCACGAAAGACCCCCGCCAGACCCCCCAGGGCTGGTCATACTTGGCACTAAAATGTACCATGAAAGGACAACTCCTACAACACAGGACACTCCACTCTCCACCCCCTCTATACTAGCCCTAGCTGCCCATGTTGATCCCACACCCCTTATGGGTCTGGATAAGTTTACTGCGGGAAGAATACACAAAATGCCAGCATGAAAATCATACCTAGCCGCCTACCCACAGTGGGAAGACACAGACCCCGATAAGACCTGCCCAGCATGTGGGAAGGAGGAGGAAACCTTTGAACACGCTATCCTCTACTGCGAGTCTAAAGGTCAACAAAGGGCCCATCATCTTCCTGATATGTCTTCAGTTGGCCAAGAGTCACCAATCGGGAAGAGCAAGGTCTCAGTTGTAGGCCTAGCCAGCTACATCCGAGCCATCCATACGGGCTTTCCCCGATTAATGCTCGCCAGGAGTATGTGTTACGGGGTAGCCAACATGGTATAATTTTGAGCTAACTAGGCCGAGGATATTCGAGACAAGAGATCAATAGTCAGGAAGACCCGTAGGTAATCGTGTGGTAAAGGTAAAGTAAAGTGTAGTCAAATATCAAAGAGTTAGAATAAAACTCGATTAACTTAATCTATTGTTAAGGTCTCTTATCTGTTGCTTGATGATTCTTCAACCACTGAGGCAGAGGCATCTTATTGATACTAATGTTCATGCTACTTCAACTTCTCTAGTTAAGAAGTATCTTCTTAACAATTCAGTTCGTCAGAATAAAGTGCGAACACCATGTGACCCTGAAAACTTGCCCAGTTCAACTTAGAAAATCTCCCAAAATGCTATTTCATCCGAAGGTGTCCCCACTCCACCAGTAGACAGTCTTCGATCTCTTTGTCATGATAGACTACAAATTAATATGTGGCTCAAATGCCTACATACCAATAGTAATATGGAATATGGAGTGATTAGTTCAGATATCCAGCTATCAAAGCATTATGCAGCATAACGCATATGCAAATAGAAAATGAGAGAAGTAGTATTCTCTAAACATTGTTCCCATCAGTTAAACATATCTTGAAACGTGGTTTGATTTAGTATTCAGAGTCGTCTTCCTGATGCCTCTGTTAAGCTCATAACTCTGGGAGCTTGGGTTCAAATATATGGTCATCCTATGAAGCCATATACCTCGCTCCTAATTATTAGGTAATCTATTCCCGCTAGGGTAAGAGTAGGTGCCCCTCCCCCACTCTCTCACAACTTTGCGATTAGTTGACTTTCCTAGCTGTCAGATTAAGATTGTCTATACTTGTTATAAGTTTTTCGTTTGATTAGCTTGTATTTCATTGCCTAGTTGAGAAGTCACCGCTTGTGGTGTATGGGGGAAAGATTTCCGCCCGGGTGAATTTTGCATAGTTATTTCCTTTGTATTATTTGTTTGGAATTATGGTTTCGTTTAGGCCATAGCTAGCACTGCATGCAAGTTCATTAGCAAAAGAAATACCTTGCGTTCTGTCTCTCCCCGCTCACCCTGTGCGCCGGATGTTCCAGGCGCTTATAACGTAAACTCCTGTTCTGGGTGCGTCTGCCCGGGTTCATTCCGTCGGGAAGTGCGAGGGCCGCGTCCAATACGTCGGGACGCGCAAGTCAGCGTCCGGACACATTAGAGGCAGCCCTTTTTGTGTCCTGACGCATTTGACCCCCCCTGGCGCAGCCACCCCCCTGATACTCTACCCTCAGCGCCCAGCCTCTTTATACCTTCGCTCCCAATGCACCCGTTCCCATGCTGGCCTTTTGCGGACGTCTTGCAGCCGCGACATCTCTCCTCCCGGCCTCCCCCCCCGATACGCCCGCCTGCCAGCTCTCTTTCCATGATACCCTCTCTTCTTTAACCCAGTCACTAACCTCTCCCTGAATCCATTTCTCATCCGGAACCCCACCAATATCACCTCCGCTTCTCCCACCCTCCTGGATTCCCTCTGTTCTCTCGCGTATTTGGCAAACATTTTCCCGTCATTGCTTCCTGCGCCCTCATCCCTCCCAACCCGTTCAGCCCTTCCTCCTCCATCCTCTGATCCCAGCCCGTCTCCTCCCATATCCGGCGGACGTCCCCCCTCTCTTGCCATTTCGTGTGGCTCTCACCTCAGCTCTCCACATCCTATCTATTCTACTCCATGCGTCTTGCCGCCTCCCCGGCCTCTTACAGTCCGCTCGCCGGCTCCCACTGTCTTCCCTGGCCTCTTGCAGTCCGCTTGTGTGCTCCCACCATTTTCCCCGGGTTCTAATAGCCGCCCAGACTCATTCCCGTGCCTGTCAACCTACAGCGGCCAACTAGACGACTTACCCAAGCCTGCGCAGTATATAACCATCTGCCTGACACATTCCCATGCCTTCCGAACATACAATTGCCGGCTAGATTCCTTACTCATCCTTGCGAGGCTTATAACCATCCGCGCACTTCATTCTCATGCCTTTCCTGCCCACCGACTCGCACACTACTATTGTTTGACCATTCATGACCCTTTTAGCACGCGTAATTTAATTTAATTTAATTACATATATATACACGATCAGCGAGTGGTGATAAAACCATTCTCCCTATCCTCTTGATCGGTTTCTTCAACCTGCGATTCCGCCTCCCCAGGGTCTTGGAACTGCGCTACACCTACTAGTGCTCCCGGATTGGGCCCATATTCTCGCCGCGGCTCCTGCCAACCATGTCCTCCTCCTGTATCCATGAGGCCGCCAGCGGCCTCCAATTCATCCAGCTCCGTATCACTACCAAACACCCACCTTAATGCGTCCTCATCATTGTCATATCCCGCCGTCCTCTCAACCCGCTTTCCCCACTCCTTCGCGATTCTGGCCTCCAATGTCGTCCGTATCAGCTGGATTATTCGACGTTGCCAAACTCTTCCCGTTTTGCCCCAGGATCGCGTCTGACGTTCTGGCAGGGCTATGTATCCGTTAGCTAACCTTGCACCCAACTTGAGTACTTGCTATTTTCAAAAGTGTCCGGATGCCCGGGCCGTCGGGGGATCCGGACACTTTCGAAACCTGCCAGTACACATTGTTTTTCTTACCCCCGGCAGTGGCCCTTGTGAAAGCCACATTACCGATACAGATGCCAGTCCGCCAACATCACAGTGAATGACATAATCTGGCGGCTGTCAGACAGATAAATGAGCCATCGAACTTATCCAGGAAACCCTCATCCGTCATGCCTTTCCTTTTCGGCCCAGAGTAATATTGAGCAAATATCACACCCGGAATCTGGGGTGCTAGGAATCTAAGAGAAATTGGCTCTCCGCCGGATTAGATAGATTTAGTCTTACTGCGATTAGAAAGAATCTCGACAAATGCCAAAAAGATACCTCAAAGCTGCCTGGCTGACAAATGAACCTATCCTCCGCCAGTAGGTATTCCACTCTTCGTACAAAGGCTGTAGGATCCGCAATATTGAGCGTATAGAGTTCTGTTATACGCTTCTTTGCTGTATGCAGATACTGAGATCTACATCTGCTGTGCTTTGCCCGGATCTGCAAATGAGTGACTAGCGTCCACTCCATTTAGTCTAGAATAGGATGTCGGTTATCAATTAAGGGTAACTTACCTGGTCATTTGAGGGCGGGGTAGCATCAGCAAAGTCGGGAAAGCCTAATTTGGTCCAGGCAGCGCTCCAAAATATGCGGACTTCTTCGGTCAGGGTAATTGGGTCCGGAAATGGATTGACAAAGATTGTCCAGTCCCACATCAGGTCACGGGATCTGGCCAGAATGGTACGCTCAAGCCCGGTTGCTGTTAGGCGCACGGACTCCCCGTAAGGATTTACAGGGCAAAGTTACCCTACCTTGACGCATACCAACTTCGAAGGAAAAAGATAACACCCCCCTCCAGCCCCGGCGTTGGGACGGCGCGTCATCACTGGCCGCCTGGGTAGTTGCGTCCCAACACCAAAGACCACTATCAACGGAACACATCTTATAACACCGTATACGTCGCGGCCGTCCGTCCGACCGGGTCCTGTTCGCAGGGTATATGAGGGGAGACCTCCGGGCACCTTATGCAAGTGGAAGCAGGTGAATCAGATGACGGCGCATAAGGTTACAGACACGTGAAGACAGACAGTCGGAAGAGTGGGTCGAAAGTAACAGGACGTTTCGCACGAAAGTTAGTCCCCTCGTACCTACAAAGTCGTGTAGAGTATGCAGGCGGTAACTATGCCCAGTAAGTGGATCGGGTGAATCCACAACGGACAAGTTGGTAAAAGATGGAGTCCGAGGGAAAATGCCTATAGGTACGATTCCGAGGACAAGTCGTGTAATGCCGGAAGACAAGAATACGAGATGCAGTTGCATACCGAATTCTCGACGGAACCAACCAAAGAAGAATGGCCATCTTCTGTCCAGCGAGTTAGACTACCTTCGACGAGCACGAGGGCACGATCATTCGTAACCACTGTTGTCAGCAGATAAACGGATGACCTGACACCTGACGTGGTCTCCACACCATCAGGAATAATGGAAACGCAGACCGATAAGTTGACCATGGGAGCCAAAGATGTGGTAGAGAGTTTTCAGGGTCTACGAGTGTTCGCACTCAGGTGAAGTCCGCAGAGTTGCGGGCAAGGTACTTAGTTAGTATAGAGTTAGCTTGTATACCGCGATTGCTCAGACGCGGAATATAAATATCGAAGCATCTTCGCTGCTATTAAAAAAGACAACAAGCACGGAGAAGAGATCTTATCAATATAATAAGTTATTCTACACTTTTATATCGTTACCAATACTTCGACAATCTATACCGAAGCGAATTATTATATCTAGCCTACATTACTCGTGTCTTCTTAACGAGTTCTCCGATGTAATTACGATCTTGGTCCTAGCTGTCGGAATACCTCACGCCGAAGCTACCACCTAACAGTATATTGATACTTCTCATCGTTACCGAGACGAATGTTTGGCAAAGAAACCCATACTCCCAAAACCAAAAAACCTTTCGAACCAAGACCCACGAGGACTATCTCTATTGCCGAAGTCCTCACTCCTATACCCGAATTAGGGACTAAAGAGCCCTACTACGAATCGTATTTCTGGTGGACAAACCCAGAAAACAACGTTACCCTCGAAGATATCCCCGCACTATACCAATACCAGTACGGTGAAGAATTCATCTATCACACCCCCTCGACGAAGTCAAACTCCCTTTGGTACACTCAGTACCCACCCAGCGATCAACACTCAAGTCAGTGTTTTGAGATACCGATAGTTTGGGGAGGAAACAAAAGATAAGTTTTCCTTATAGAAACCATAGAGATGGCTTCTGACCCCAAGGTGCCTGAGGCCATGGAATGGCGTTCAGAAGAAACCCCTGAAGGAGAAGGACAAGACGAATTGTCCCAGGACACAGCCCCGAGCGTGGAAACCGACAGCACCCGATTAGCTCGGTCACACTCTGGAGGCCCCGCGCCCCGATCCCCAAGCCTTGGAATCGGCTTCTTGGTCAAGCAAAGAAGCAGGCGAACAAGAGGCTCGAAGAGCCCTGCCCCTACCCGCGACTCTGTCATGACAGGTCGGATTGAGCGCTTGGACAGAATCCTGGGCCGTTTCGATCCCACGCTCAAAGAAAGCCGAGATGCACGACATCTATCTTTCAACTCCCTACCAGCCGAGGTTCTAACCATGGCCCATGAACTGCTGAAATTCAAATCACAGTTAAGGGCTGGCGCCCAAATTGTTGGGCAGGAACTTAACCGAATGGACGAACAAGTACGGATCTTGGACCAAGAATCCCAGAAAGTCCAAGAAAGCTTCGCTTCCACGGTAGCCGAAAGGCTGGGTGAAACCGATGATAGACAAGCCAGACACGAGGGTGTCACATCCCAGCTACACGAAACGGTACAAGGAACGGAGGCTCAATCAATACACAGAGACCTACTCCTCGACCAAGAAATCGTTCGGTTAAATGAGCAGCACAAAAGGGAGCTGGAAAATCATGAGATAAGTCTTAATCTCATGAAGCAAGAGATGCTAGAGCACCAGCTGGCAGAGCAAGCACGAGATGGTGAGATCTCGGAGCTGAAGGCAATGGTGCAGACCTTAATGGGGCAGGTCAAGGGGAAAGGCAAGGTGTCAGATCCGACACCAGAGGCTTCGGGGGCGGGAGGAGGAAAACCACCGCCACCACGACATGGAGCGGCAGGTGCTCCAGGCGGAGGAGGGGGAGGAGACCCCGACGATGAGGAAGAAGGATCTGGCAGGAAGCCAGATGAGAATCGGAAAGGAAGACGGGACGAGAGACCCGCACCCCAGCCAGAAGAAAACGACTATGACGCCGAAAACGACGAACAGTTTAACCTGTTCTCACGGGTCATGGCCAACGCCTTGGGACAACGAACAAGAGTCCCAGCGGAACCCCCTGCCATGTTTAGAAACGAAAAACACCAAGATATCCGCATGTGGCTCATGACATGCACGGATTTCTTTGGACGAAATAGTTGGCAGTGGGAGGACGAGGCACAACGAATTCGATACGCCATAAGCCGAATGGATGGAAAAGAAGTCGCACCGTTTGCGTTGACCTACCGTCGACAAATGACCGGAGAGAATGGTTATACGAGACAAGAAGGATACGAGTTCTGGCACGTCTTTGCAGAACAAGTCCTGCGACGCTTTGGACCCACCCATGAAGCGGAAAAATCCCTACGAGAAATGGGATCGGTCAAATATCACGGTGATGTCGCCAAATTCTTGATGGAGATGGAAAATCTCAACATCCATGCAAGAGTCACCGGGATAGCCTGGAGGAAAATGATTGAAGACCAACTCCCCATTGAGGCATTGCGACGGCTCTCACATCGAGAATATGTCGACGATGGGGAATGGTTAGAAGCAGTCAGGACCGTAACCCGAGCGGAAGAAGATTTCAAGGAAAGAAAAGATCTTCGAGGAGGCGGTCCCTCCGGCACGACACGAGGCGAAAAACGGAAGTTCGAGGATTCGAAGCCACCGGTTGCCGCAAAGCGTGTAAAAAAGCAGTACACGGCTAAGGAAAAGGCGGACTACCAGAAAAAAAAGGCTGGGGAAAGAAAGGTGAAAAAAGAAGGGTCGGTGGCACCGACGGGGGAGGTTAGACATACGGTGTGGTCAGAAGCACACCAGGGCGTCGATCAGAAAGTTGTCGATAAACGGAAATCTGACAACGAATGCACGCGATGCGGAATGAGGAACCACCTCTGGAAACACTGTCGAAAACCGATCCAAGTATCGGCAGCGTATCGAGGGCAATCAAAGCCCAAGCGACCATCCGCGTTCGCGCCAAAACGACGCCCCCAGGTAGCCACTGTTGCCGTTGATGGCAAGGGAGAAAGCTCAAAGCGAGCGGTACAAAGGCCCCCAGCATGGGCTTTTGACGATGACGACATTTTATAAAAAGTCATCCAGGTACCGACAACCACGGTGATCGGGTAGTGAGGTTGCCGCCTCGAATCGAAAGACCTGCGGCGTAGTCGGTGACGAGATCCCACCGGAAGGCTAAAAGACCAAAGGATCGCGGTTGCCAATTTACGTCCAAAATTGGGTAGTCCGTGCTCACCACGGGAGCCATAAAAAACTACAAGAGAAGAAAGCGGTCGACGAGACTAAAAGGGAAAAAGAAGATTACCATTCGCCGGAACGGAACTTGAGTTGCACAACACGCGTGAGGAGGGTCGAAATCCAGGGCAACCTGACTTTCTCTCCGAGTAAAAACGCCGGGCAAATAGAAGCTAGGGCCGCCTCTATTGGGCACAAGGTTCATGCCCGACGAATGGTATCTGAGGGGGTCGCGGGCGTACGACCAAACTCGAAGGCGGAGGTACGGTGGACGCGTCACAGGGGACAGTCTCATATGAGGGCTAAGTCGACGATAAAGGACCGCGCATCCTAGTCGCGAACTCGAGAGGTACTCTAGTGAACCACCACCCCTGTGATATGGGAACTCCTCGGCAGGAGGTAAAGACCGCTAGTAGTGGGCTGCCCGATATCAAAATACTAGACACTTATTGTAAAAAGTTTGTCTGAGGAGGCTTTAAGAGCCGAAACTGCGCAGGCGCGGTAACAAACCCCCACGCTACTTGTTACCGCGACGATGAAAAGATTTCATCCAGAAAAGGGCGAAAGCTCTAGACCCCTTAAAAAACCTAAGCACTACGCCTGCCCTGAGGGGAAGGCATTTATTGAAATCAAAGGACGAAGACACACGATAAATGTCCTCTTAGCTTCTGGTTCAAATATCTTTCTCATGAACCAAGACACCGCACGACGGCTCGAAATCCCGACTAAAGCTAGGGATTCACCGTTAAAAATCACAACCTTGGATGGCGAAACCGCGCCAACTGGAGGAACATTCTATACCCATCCTATTCTTCTAGAAATCGGTGCCAACGGCCACCGAAGTATGATATCCTGCGAAATTGGGAATGCAGGAAGGTATGACTTAATCATACCCTTTGGGTGGTGGCATAATGAACACCCACTTAAAAATATCGCGGACCCACGTAAATGGGCCTTTGAAGAAGCAAAGTGCCACGCTCATGTAGAAGATGAGGCGGTGGCGGATATGATTGAATGGGATGAAACTGTAGCTTGCGATGAGGAAGCACTGTATGTGGGACGAATAGAACGAGAAGAGGAAGGGGGAGTACAGTTGGAAACGCTGCCAAAACCATATTGGCGGTATAAGGAGCTGTTCAAAGAGGAAAAAGCAAAAATGTTGGCACCTCGAAGGACTTTCGATCACGCCATCAACCTTAAAGAAGGGGCCGAGCCCCGATGGGGTCCAATTTGTCCGATGTCGGCACGCCAGTTGAACGAGCTGGATAAGTACCTCAAGAAAATGATGGCTGAGGGAAAAACAGCTGACAGCGAGTCCCCTTATGGCGCTCCGATCCTCTTCGTCCCAAAACCTGATGGAAGTCTACGGCTATGCGTAGATTATAGGAACCTCAACAAGTTGACGATCCTGAATAAATACCCCCTATCGCTCATGGATGAGCTGCGAGATCGCGTCGCTGGAGCAAAGGTGTTTACCCAGCTCGACCTAAAAGATGGATATCATCTTATCCGAATGAGGAAGGGCGACGAACACCAAACAGCCTTTCGTACACGATACGGACAGTACAAATACAGGGTTATGCCTTTCGGCCTCGTAAACGCTCCCGCAACGTTTCAAACAATGATGAATAAAATTCCAAGGGAATTCTTGGACCACGGAGTGGTCGTCTACCTAGACGATATCCTAATATACTCCGAAAATATGGACGACCACATCAAACTAGTCCAAAAAGTCCATGACCGACTCAAACAGCACGACCTGGCAGTCTCGTTGAAGAAGTCGGTGTTCCACCAAGAGGAAGTCGAATTCCTGGGGTACATTGTCAAGACAAGCGGCGTCACCATGAGCGATAGGAAAGTGAAAAGCGTTCAAGATTGGGCACACCCAAGGTCGGTTAAAGAAGTTCAGATCTTCATTGGATTCGCAAACTTTTATCGTCGATTCATCAAAGATTTTTCAAAAGTTTGCAAGCCAATAACCGAAACGTTAAAAGGAAACCCAAAAGATTTTCACTGGGGAAGAGAGCAGGAAGAGGCGTTTGAGGAGTTGAAAAGGAGGTTTACAACGGCATCAATTTTATCGCATTTCTACCCAGGAAGAAAAACGGTGGTCGAGACAGAGGCAAGCGACCTCGCGCTAGGATGCGTGCTGTGACAATACCAAGGGAGACAGCTTCACCCAGTGGCTTTCCATTCTCGAAAATTGAACAGGGCTGAAAGAAATTACGAGATACATGACAAGGAACTTCTCGCAATAATGGAGGCGTTCAAAGAATGGAAAAGATACCTCAGGGGGGAAGAAGAACCCGTGACGGTATATACGGACCACCAAAATTTACAATCTTTTCTGACCAAAAGAGTCTGGAACCAGCGACAAATCAGATGGGCACAGGAGTTGACGAATTACAACTTTAAAATAGTCTATAGACTGGGAAGTAGGGGCGGGAAACCCGACGCGTTAAGCAGACGGCCGGAGTACCATCCTGAGGAGGGAGCTCGTCACAGTGAACAGTCAATTTTGAAATCGGAACATTTTCAAATTCCCGTGATTCATCAAAAACGAAGCGCAGAGACAGCCATCCGCTCAGAAAAACGCGGACCTCCAAGCCTCAGGGTAATGAAACTTTCAGATAAGGCTATAATCCCGACGAAAGGATCACGGTTCGCAGCCGGTCATGACATCTACGCCTTGACAGACGGCCTGGTACCAGCAAAAGGACAGACAATGGTGGAAGCGGGTATTGCGATAGGATTGCCGGAAGGAACCTATGGAAGGCTAGCCGCAAGAAGTGGTATAGCTAGCAAGATGGGAATAGAAGTGGGCGGTGGTGTAATAGATTCAGATTACACCGGAGAAGTCAAGGTCATACTTTGAAATCATGGCGAAGCGGACTGCGTATTTAAAGCAGGAGATCGGATAGCACAACTCATAGTTGAGAAAGTTGCCAATGCCGATGCCATGGAAGTAGACGATTTGGAAATAACCGAGCGAGGAAAAACGGGCTTCGGATCAAGTGACATGAACCCCAAGCGATCCATCACAGCTAAAGAAGAAACAGTCAGAATATGTTTCCTTCACGCAGATACAAGCGAAAACGAATTCTTTAGGGCCGCTGATATTAGCTATCACCCCTGGTTAATGAGAGAAAGAGAAATGTTATCAAGTGCTCACGTCAATGCAGCCCTGACGCGGACAATGAACGATACATTCCTGGACAAGATTAGAGCGGCTGGGAAGGAGGATGAGAAGTGGCAGGAACGAGGCCGGGAACTGATTGAGTTAAGAGAAAGTGGGAGAAAAATGCCGGACGAATGGATAGAGAAGGACGGGTTGCTATACTACAAAAATCGGTTATATATTCCAGAAAGCGAAGCGCTTCAGACCGAGATAGCCCAAGGCTGTCACGACTCGCTAGTAGCAGGGCACTTCGGACAGGAAAAAACGATGGAGATAGTAACAAGGGATTTCTACTGGAAAAAACTCGCAGATTGGATCAGAGACTATGTATGATCCTGCGACGAATGTCAACACAGTAAATCCCCACGGCATGCCAAGTATGGATTACTTCAACCTTTAGAAGTACCTTATGCCGCCTGGTCCTCCATATCAACGGACTTTATCACCCAACTACCGGAATCGCAGGGTAAGACCCAGATCATGGTAGTAGTAGACCGGTTCACCAAGATGGCTCATTTTATCGGCCTCCACGAAAAGGCGACCGCAAGAGACGTTGCGGATACCTTCCTTCGGGAAGTCTGGAAACTTCACGGATTACCGAGGGAAATCATATCGGACATGGACGCGAAGTTTTCAGGCGAATTCTGGGAATCCTTGTGCAAGATGCTAGGAGTTAAAAGGCGCATGTCAACCGCTTACCACCCTCAGACTGACGGACAAACGGAAAGGACCAACCAAGTGCTGGAAGGTTACTTACGAACATTTGTCAATTACGATCAGAACGACTGGTACCAACTGTTGCCGTTAACAGAACACGCCTATAACAACTCTGCTACCAATGCACACAAGATGACCCCTTTCTTCACCAACTACGGTTTTCATCCACAGACAGAATGGATGAAAGAAAGAGAGGCTCAGAACCCCGGGGCGGCATTGTATGTTCACTGGATGCAGGACATACACCGACAGGTGAAACAAACCCTAGAAAATACACGGGAATCGATGGAAAAATATTAGGACCGAAAAGCGACGGAACAACCCAGCATCGAGGTCGACGACTTGGTAATGTTGAACGCGAAAAACATACGTACCAAACGGCCATCGAAGAAGTTGAGTCCAAACCTGTATGGCCCGTTCAAAGTCTTAGAAAAGAAAGGAAGTCGGGCATACAAGCTAGAAATATCGCCTAGGTGGAAAATTCATCCCGTGTTCCACGTTTCGTTGTTGGAACCCTACCGAGCCTCGAACCGACCGAATCCCGAACAACCCACACGAGACCCCGAAGAAATCGAGGGAGATTTAGAGTAGGAGGTGGAAAGGATCGTCAAGAGTGAGATCATTTCCTACACGTGAAAGGTTCGAGGAAGGAACAAACACATGAAAGAGCTTCGGTATTTTGTAAAGTGGAAAGGCTGCGCGGAGGACGAAAATACTTGGGAGCCACCCGAAGTATGATGAACGCGCAGGAAGAGGTGGAAAGGTTTCATAGAGAGAACCCGGAGATGCCGGGCCCGAAAGAGGTCGAGTAACATAAGAAAGGTTTTCCATCAGTGGACAAGTAAACGCTGGTGGTTTTTACCCCTACTATGTACAGCTCGAGATGGAAGATAAATTGTATAATAGACATAGAGTATTCGGGACGAACACTTCGAAGAGGGGAGCTCGTGATAGGCGCACGGACTCCCCGTAAGGATTTACAGGGCAAAGTTACCCTACCTTGACGCATACCAACTTTGAAGGAAAAAGATAACACCCCCCTCCAGCCCCGGCGTTGGGACGGCGCGTCATCACTGGCCGCCTGGGTAGTGGCGTCCCAACACCAAAGACCACTATCAACGGAACACATCTTATAACACCGTATACGTCGCGGCCGTCCGTCCGACCGGATCCTGTTCGCAGGATATATGAGGGGAGACCTCCGGGCACCTTATGCAAGTGGAAGCAGGTGAATCAGACGACGGCGCATAAAGTTACAGACACGTGAAGACAGACAGTCGGAAGAGTGGGTCGAAAGTAACAGGACGTTTCGCACGAAAGTTAGTCCCCTCGTACCTACAAAGTCGTGTAGAGTATGCAGGCGGTAACTATGCCCAGTAAGTGGATCGGGTGAATCCACAACGGACAAGTTGGTAAAAGATGGAGTCCGAGGGAAAATGCCTATAGGTACGATTCCGAGGACAAGTCGTGTAATGCCGGAAGACAAGAATACGAGATGCAGTTGCATACCGAATTCTCGACGGAACCAACCAAAGAAGAATGGCCATCTTCTGTCCAGCGAGTTAGACTACCTTCGACGAGCACGAGGGCACGATCATTCGTAACCACTGTTGTCAGCAGATAAACGGATGACCTGACACCTGACGTGGTCTCCACACCATCAGGAATAATGGAAACGCAGACCGATAAGTTGACCATGGGAGCCAAAGATGTGGTAGAGAGTTTTCAGGGTCTACGAGTGTTCGCACTCAGGTGAAGTCCGCAGAGTTGCGGGCAAGGTACTTAGTTAGTATAGAGTTAGCTTGTATACCGCGATTGCTCAGACGCGGAATATAAATATCGAAGCATCTTCGCTGCTATTAAAAAAGACAACAAGCACGGAGAAGAGATCTTATCAATATAATAAGTTATTCTACACTTTTATATCGTTACCAATACTTCGACAATCTATACCGAAGCGAATTATTATATCTAGCCTACATTACTCGTGTCTTCTTAACGAGTTCTCCGATATAAATACGATCTTGGTCCTAGCTGTCGGAATACCTCACGCCGAAGCTACCACCTAACAGTTGCCATATTTCGCCTACTGCTGGCTTGCTATCCTGCGCTATCCCATTCGCGGACGGTTGCATCAGGCTGACTTGGGGTTATCACCGGCATCGCAAGTGGATTGAAGTCTGTGGGCGAACGGGAGAGAATGGGAGATGTACAACAATTTTGGCTAACTCGTACTATAGCAGACGTTCTGCGTCCGGGGTATCTAATCCTCCTGCTTGAATTCTCGGTATTCCCAGGGGTCATTGTTAGTATCGAGCGCTACCAGCTAAGAAACTCACACCCAATTGGTCCTTGCGCTCCCCAGTCCGATGGATAATCCATATTGTCCCCATGCTGGCCTAACTCGTTCTCCTCACTCTCCTCACTCTCCTCACTCTGGCCATCATTACCCTCATATTCCCCATCATTAGAGTCTAGACTCTCATCCGCTGACTCTAAGACCTGCTGCCG